>Ga0129306_1000528_pt1 | contig 59260 bp, 56 predicted proteins | sample P827metagenome_FD_94438 | JGI IMG/M metagenome (GOLD analysis project Ga0129306, IMG submission 94438) | Capybara group fecal microbial communities from Wisconsin, USA - P827 metagenome | ecosystem: Host-associated > Mammals > Digestive system > Large intestine > Fecal | place: USA: Wisconsin... | reverse complement strand
TGACCAGTTGCACATGTTCTGGCGGCTGATACAGATTCCCTGCCAGTTGTAGGTATCTTCAAGGCAGTAGAAAGGCGTATGTTTCATATACTTGCTGATGAATATATGTGCAAGCAGTTCTGGAGTTGCAAGGGAATGTTCAATAATCCGTTTTTCCTTTGCAGCTTTTCTTACAGGCATATCGTTATCATCAAGGCAGTTTTGACACTCGTAAACATAACGGTGAACTTCCTCGATGTATTCTGATGAAGGAACATGAACGATTCTTTCGCTGACGATTTCACGAACCTTTACCATTTTTGTTCCGCAGTTGCTGCAGATTTTTTCTTCTTCAGAAAGGTCTATTACATATTTCTGGCGGGGAAGATTTTTGGATTTGTTTCTGGTTCTTCCGGGCTTTTTCCTTTCTGATTTTCTGTCAAAAAGATCATCGTCACTAAGGGCCTGCGCTATGTCTTCATCGGAAATTGCTGGACACTGGTTTTCTAGTTTTAGACCCATTTCCTCAGCGTCAAAAAGGAATGGCTGTGATTCATAAAGTTTCTTGAGAGACTCTGTTTTTGATGCGAATTCTCTTGCTCTCTTAACTGTAAGTTTTTCATTAAGAATCTTTATTTCTGCCTGTTGTTCACAGATTTTCTGGTCTTTTTCTGAAAGACGTGCGTTCATTTTTTCGAGTAGGAGTAAAGCTTCTGCAAGTGATTCTGGTTTTCCGTCTTTCATTACAAGAATACTAACACTTTTAAAAACATTTAAAAAGTAGTTTTAAAAGAAAAAATCAGAAAACTGAATCAAATTTTATTTCTTCATGTGCACGCCAGAAATCGATTCCTGCTAGAAGCATTTCAAACTGCTCCGTATTGATTTCCCGGGCTTCTTGACTTGTGTTGGGCCATGGCCATGTTGCCATCTCAAGCCTTTTCTGGGCAAGCCAGAAACCTGTCTTATTCCAGAATATAATCTTGAGCAGTTTATGACTCTTATTGCAGAAAAAGAATACGGAATTGCTTAAAGCATCCAGATGCATTTCGTTTTCAATAATTGCAAGAAGACCTGTAACTCCTTTACGCAGATCAGTTGAACCAGGTCTTACGTAAAGTCTTGCACCTTCAAAATCTATTTTCATAAAGAAGCCATTGCTGCAAGGATTTCCCGGATAATTACCGCATTACTGTTTCCTGGAATTTCAATCTCTATTCCAGCCTTACGGATTATCATGTTCTGCTTTTCTTTTATAAAGGTTGATTTCAATTCTACAAAATGGACATCTGCAGACTGACATTCATGTGCAGCTTTATATTTTGATACCCATCCTGACAGGGTATTCGGCTTTATGCCGTACTCTGGGGCGAATACTGTCTGTGATTTTCCAGACTGGAGGTATTCTGCCACAATTCTCTGACGTTCTTCACGACTGTAATTTGATCTCATAATTTCTTCCACCTTGCGTAGAAGTTTAGTTCAAAGATTTATTTTTGGAAAATACGTGAGAATTGACGGTTACGTAAAAAGCCTGATTGATGAAATAAAAAAAATCGTAAACTCATAACCTCTAAATATAAAAAATATAGAACGATTATAAGTTTACGATTAAATACCTGTCCACAGGTTAAGTATTATTCAACTTCTGTAACCGACTGAATAACCTTAAATGCTTCGAGGAAGCCTGTATCTTTTACACGGTTAAGAGCCGTAAATGACATGTTCATAAGATAAAGCTTATAACCGGATTCAAGCCCGTCATTAAAAGATGCAAAAAGCATACCCATTCCTGTTGAATCTATATCAATGACCTGAGACATATCAAGAACGACATTATTTCCTTTAATTTCTTCAAATATTTTTTCCTGGAGATCACCACAAGTATAAGAGTTTACTGATCCTACAAGTTCATAAAGAACGTAGTTTGCGCCGCGCTTTTCTGTAATTGCTAACTGTTCCATCTATACTGCCTCTCTATTTAATATCTTCGAAAACATCAGGATCAACAATATCATCAACACTGATACCCGCAACATTTGTTAAGTCTGCATTCGGATTAGAAAAATCACCGCTGAACATGTCATCATCAAATGAATCTGGTCCTGCAAAATCTTCTTCCGACCCTTCTATTACAGAAGTAAATTCACCAGCTTTTAAATCTGACATTGAGTCATTTTCTTCGTTATTTGAAGACTGCAGTTTAATCATCTCTTCCTGTTCAACTACTTCATCTGGTTCAACATTTATAGAACTGTCAGAAACATTTTCATCAATTGCATTATCGATTAATGAATCTGCATCAAAACTATCTGAGTGATCAGTAATGCGTTCCTGTGCAGAATCTTCTGTATCATAAACAAGAGCACCTTCTTTGCCAAGATAACGAACTACGAGCATAGTAATATCATCTTCAAGCTCCTTTGACATAAAGCGCTGAAGATTGTCATAAGTAAAGCGTGCAATTCTCGAAGCAGGATAAGTATAGTTATCCATAAGAGCCTGTTTAATTCTTTCTTTACCAAATGTTTCTCCACGAAGTGAATGTGAATTGATAAGTCCATTTGTAGAAACTGCAAGCATATCTCCTGATACAAGTTTAACCTGTTTAACTTTAATGAGAGGAGAAATATCTTTTACAAATCCCAATACATATCCCTTACCCTGTATTTCGATAACGTTATTATACGTCTTCGAATACATGAGCATCGCAGGAATACCACAGTTAACGTAATACATCGTATCAGTTGCAAAATCAACGAGACAGAAAAGTCCGCTAAAGAATGTTCCCTTAGGAAGGTTAAATCTTATAAATGAATTTACCTTCTGAATAAGTTTTTTAAAGTCATGAGTATCTGCAAGGAATGTACGTATAATCGATTTTAAGATGACCATACTCATAGAAGCCGAGATACCCTTACCGCTCATAGAACCGATTACGATAATATGACGGTTTTCTGTCAATCTGATAAGGTCAACAAATTCACCACCAATGTTATGAGCAGGAACCATAAGATAACCTACATCAACCTTAGGGTTACGTACATAATCCATATTTTCCTGAATTGATGTAATAATCTGACTCGACATTCGGATTTCACGGTTTACAGTTCCAACTACAGAAGCATTTGCAATGTTCTTCATGTAATAACCGAATACGAAGAAGTATGAATAGAATTTATCAAATACACTCTTATCATATTCATCATAACCAGAACCAGTTCTCTTTTCACCAAGAAGAAGAAGTCCAAGAACCTGATGTCCCTCGTGAAGAAGAATCAAAACTTCGGATTCTGTTTCATCAAATATTTTATATATTTCATTTCTAACTTCATGAAGAAGATAATTACCTTCTACTTCATCGCGGAACACAATAAAGATATCATTATTCAATAAAACTTCCCGTGCTTTACCTGCTTTAGGCATCACGTAGTTAGTACCTTCCGAATTATATGCAGTTGCATATTCACCTGTTCCGTTATCAACAAGAACAGTCATTGTCGTTGTCTGAATATTATCCTGAAAAGCTTTTAAGAATTCCTGTGAGATATTAGCCTGCTCACTTTCGTAGTCAATTGATGCAAGCGCTTTTTCAAATTCAGATTCATACTGACTCGACCTGTAACTTACAAATTTTGTAAGCCCTGTCGCAATAATCCGGCTTACAACAAGAAGCAATACGATTGCTCCGAAAACAATCATATAATAAGAAGTTGAATTTTCTGAATATAACGGACGGAGCGTAACATAGAGCACAGCACCAATTGAAGCAGGAAGAAGATATCTGATAAGAAGAGAAGTAATCGAAGAGAGAACCATTCCACTATCAAAAACCTTTTCATGATTTACAGAGTTTAAAATCATGATAACCATTACAGATACGATATACATAAACAGAGAGCGCATCATCGGAAGAACTTCTGAAATGTAGTAAATCATTGCAAGACCAATCCAACCGAACAGCATAGAACCAAAACTCATCGCAGCTTTCTGAGCAAGAAGTCTTGAGTTATTATTCTCTGCATTAAGAAGCATAATCATAATACCAAAAATCGGTAATACAAAAACATAAAGACCTACAAATCCAACAGCCCATGTTAACGGTATCATTTCTCCAAGCTGATCAGAGAAAATTTTTCCCGAACTAAATTCAAACATTGTATAATCTGTAATCTGAATTTTAAAGAATACAATAAACACAGCACTGAGCAGGAAAACTACTTTAGATATCAAGCCTAATGTAGATCTTCTCTTTCTCGCAATATTGATGAACATTGTAAAAATTTCTACAAATACTGCAGCAACAAGGAACAATACAAAACGTTCCATCAATATAGAAAGTTTTTCTGGACCATGTAAAACTGAAATAACAGCAAGAAACATTACAATAGCAGAAGCAGCATCAAGAAGCATGACATTAAGAAGACTGCTTTCTGCACTAACATTCTTTGTATTGACATTCATTGATGTCCATATAATATAAGCAGCAAGAACTGCGTTAAGTAAAATATAAATCATCAGCTTACCACCTTTGTAACCATCATTGTAATATCATCATGGAGTTTATTGTTTCCCTTATAATCAAAAATAAGTTTTACAATATCATCAATAAATTCCTGAGGTTGCTTTGCAGCACTGTTCTTGATTGTATCTGTATAAAGCTGAGTATCACCCAGTTCAACACCTTCATCGTTCATAACTTCAGAAACACCGTCAGATGCAAACAGAATAAGGTCATCACGGAACAATCTCTGTTCATCAATTCTAATGTCATCAATATCAATAATTCCAACTACACCACAGTTAGAAGAAAGAGGTTTAATCGTATATCCGTCAGGAGCGCGTGTTACGATAAGCGGGTCTGACATAGAAGCGTTTACATATCGGATTGTCATCTTCTGCGTATCAACAACACTGATAAACAATACAGTGTATTTATCCTGAAGTTTCATTCCCTTGATGGCTTTATCAATTGCACGGACAATCGTAATAAGATCTTCCTTGTCTTCGATAATCTTAACAGTGTTCATTACGAGACCCATGATAAGGGCAGCAGGAAGTCCTTTACCAGAAACGTCACCAAGCATAAGAAGTGTTTTATGTTCATCAATTGGAATGGCCGTATAATAGTCACCTGAAACATTTACAAGTGGCCTGAAGTATGCAGCAATCTTTAATCTCTTTGTATCAGGCATAACTGCAGGCAAGAACAGTCTCTGTGTTTCTGCAAGCTGTTCCCATTCTTTAGAAAGACCGGCAATTTCACTCAACGATGCAATTGTCTGTGTTCTTTTTCTAAATCTCTGGAATTCATCATTGAGCTGTTTGTAAATTCCTGTATCAAAGAATCTTGTATAGCGGCAGAGAACAAAGAAATGGAATTTATCCTGAGACATTACAAAGCCGCGTGCTTTTTTATATCTTGAAGTAATACCGAATTTATCACCTACAAAGTCAAAGCCGTCAGGCCATGTTGCAGGAAAGTTATTCTGAAGAACACGCAGTGTTTCTTTATCACACGTGAGTCTGTTAGGACTGTTATAAAGAACATATTCTTTTTCACTGTCGATGTAGAGAACAGAACAGTCTGCTTTCTGTTCGAGTACAGTCTGAATTATTTCATAAAAATCTTCGAGCGTGTAACAGAAACGAAGACTGTCTATGAACAATTGAAGATATTTAGTTTCTTCTCTCCTAAGAACTTTATCTTCCAGCTTTTTGTTGATTGTTTTAGTAACAGCTGAACTCATGATAATGAAGAACATGAGAAGCACAAATTCGAGCACCATAAAATACATCGGATCGAGCAACTCAGTTACTCTCGGCAGAATAAAGTATGAAACTACCATAAAAAGGAATGTTGATATAATGTAATTGATTATTTCAACATTTCGTTTTCTTTGTTTTAGCATATCGACCCCATTAAGAGAGAAAATTTACTATATTTACAATATTATAGCATATTATCGGCAGAATTTGTGAAAAAAAGTACTATAAATAGGAGTCAATAAAACTATAAATTACCCCTCCTGTAAACCATAAAGTCCCATGAGAGTTAATATCTTTATTATCGCGTAAGTTTTGAGAGGGAAATAAGCTCCGGCTTTGTTGAAGCATTCTCTTCTGCAGCATATGCTTCCATAAGCTTTTTCTGTGCAGGGGTAAGTTTTGCAGGAACCTGAATCATAACTTTTATGTAAAGATCACCTTTTCTTCCCGAAGCTGCAGGTACGCCTTCCGATTTAACACGGAAAATCTTCCCATTAGGGGTTCCAGATGGAATCTTAAATTCTATTTCACGGTCATCAAGGGATTTAATAGTGATTGTTGCACCGAGCGCTGCCTGACTTAAAGAAACAGGAGCTGCACAGTAAAGATCATAACCGTCGCGTTCAAAATATTCGTGTTCTTTAATATGAAGAACTACAATCAAATCTCCGCTTGGAGCCCCGTTACGTCCGGCATTTCCCTGATGAGGTATTACAATGCGTTTTCCCTCATCAACTCCGGCAGGGATTGTAAGTGTTACGCGGCTTGTCTTCTCTTCGACACCTGTTCCACGGCATGAGCGGCAGGGACTGTCGATAACTTTCCCCGTTCCACCGCATGTCGGACATGTCTGCTGAACTGTAAAAAAGCCCGCACTTCTTCCAACCTGTCCCATACCATTACAAGTTGGACATGTTTTTCTCGAACCTCCAGGAGCACAACCAGTTCCGTTACATGCACTGCATGCAACTTCGTGAGTAAACCTTACATCCTGCTTAGTTCCATATACAGCATCTTTAAAATCGATTTCCAGATCATAACGGAGCGAAGCGCCCTGTCCCGGTTCCTGACGTCGTGAACGGCCACCCATTCCACCACCGAAAAGGTTTTCGAAAATATCTCCGAAGCCACCGCCAAAAAGATCACTGAAATCAGTAAAGGCATGACTGTACCCACCGGCACCGCCGCCGCCACCCATACCTTCAAGGCCGGCAAATCCGTACTGGTCGTAAATAGGACGTTTTTTATCATCAGAAAGAACTTCGTAAGCCTCTGTTGCTTCTTTAAATTTTTCTTCTGCTTCTTTATTACCCGGGTTTCTGTCCGGATGATATTTTATCGCAAGCTTACGGTATCCTTTTTTTATTTCGTCCAGTGAAGCGCCCTTCTGTACTCCAAGCACTTCATAATAGTCACGTTTTGCCATATTCACCTTCAACCCCGCATATATATCTTTAAAAAAATCAAAAACTGCTCTCACCAGAAAACTACCGATAGACTGCATGTGCGCTTTGCTTACATAAGCAGTCTACGTTATTTTCCCGGCTACGCAGTTTTATAACCCATTTTAAGCCGGCTTTGTGCGGGTCACCGGCTCTTTCACGGGCTAAAGAAAATTAGTCGTTATGAACTTCGTAGTCTACGTCTTCTGCACTGCCTTTATCAAAACCGGATTTAGTTCCATTATTTGCATTGGCATTTGAATCTGCTCCAGCACCTGCATTAGCACCACCCATATCCGGACCTGCACCCTGAGGACCAGCTCCAGCTGCTCCTGATGCTTGCTGCTGTTTGTAAACTTCTTCTGCTATTTTATAAGAAGCCTGTTTAAGTTCTTCTGTCTTAGCTTTAATGTCTGCAGTGTTGTCACCTTCGAGTGCTTTTTTAAGCGCAGCAATTGCATCATCAATTTTCTGCTTGTCTGCACCGTTAACTTTATCACCGAGTTCTTTAACACTCTTTTCTGTTGCATAAATCAAGCTGTCTGCTTCGTTTCTTGCATCAACACTTTCGCGTTTTGCTTTATCACTTGCAGCATTTGCTTCTGCATCCTTTACCATCTTGTTGATTTCTTCTTCGCTCAATCCAGATGAAGAAGTAATCTGAATGTGCTGTTCCTTTCCTGTTCCGAGATCTTTTGCAGAAACATGAACGATACCGTTTGCATCGATATCAAATGTAACTTCAATCTGTGGAACACCACGAGGAGCTGCAGGAATTCCTACAAGGTCAAAGCGGCCGAGTGTTCTGTTCTGTTCTGCCATTTCACGTTCACCCTGAAGTACGTGAATTGAAACTGCAGTCTGTCCGTCAGCTGCTGTAGAGAAAATCTGACTCTTCTTTGTAGGAATAGTTGTATTTCTTGCAATGAGTTTTGTCATAACTCCACCCATTGTTTCGATTCCGAGTGAAAGTGGTGTAACATCAAGAAGGAGAACGTCTTTAACATCACCTTTTAATACACCGCCCTGAACTGCAGCACCGATTGCAACTGCTTCATCAGGGTTAACTGCACGGCTTCCTTCTTTTCCGAAAATTGATTTAACAACTTCCTGAACTTTAGGCATACGTGAAGAACCACCAACGAGAAGAACTTCATCAATTTTATCAGGAGAGATTCCTGCATCTGCAAGTGCTTTGCGGCAAGGTTCTTTTGTTCTTTCAAAAAGATCATCTGTCATCTGTTCAAACTGAGCACGGGTTAAAGTCTTCTGCAAGTGCTTTGGACCTGTTGCATCTGCTGTAATGAACGGAAGGTTAATGTCTGTTGTTGTCTGGTTAGAAAGCTGGATCTTTGCATTTTCAGAAGCTTCACGAAGACGCTGCATAGCCATAGGATCTCCTGAAAGATCAATTCCAGTATCCTTTTTAAATTCATCGATGAGCCAGTTGGAAATTACACGGTCCCAGTCATCTCCTCCAAGGTGTGTATCACCGTTTGTAGCTTTTACTTCTACAACTTCATCAGCAAGTTCAAGAATTGAAATATCAAATGTACCACCACCAAGGTCGTAAACAGCAATTGTTCTTTCCTTGCTTTTATCTTTGTTAAAACCAAATGCAAGAGCTGCAGCTGTAGGTTCGTTGATAATACGTTTTACATCAAGACCTGCAATTTTACCTGCATCTTTTGTTGCCTGGCGCTGTGCATCATTAAAGTAAGCCGGAACTGTAATAACAGCTTCTGTTACTTCCTGTCCAAGATAGTCCTCTGCAGTTTTTTTCATCTTCTGCAAAATGAATGCAGAAATTTCCTGAGGTGAATACTGTTTCTTTTCTCCAGCCTGTTCAATTTCTACACGGCAGTCCTGACCGTTATCTATGATTGTATAAGGAAGCTTTGTTGCTTCTCCCTGAAGTTCTGCATATCTGTGTCCGATAAGACGCTTTACAGAATAAACTGTGTTCTTTGGGTTTGTTACCATCTGGTTTTTTGCAGGAGCACCGACAATACGGTCGCCTTTAGAAGTAAAACCTACGATTGATGGAGTTGTTCTTCCACCTTCTGAATTCTGAATTACAACCGGTTCACCATTTTCCATTACAGAAACACACGAGTTTGTTGTTCCCAAGTCAATACCAATAATCTTTCCCATATTTGCACTATCCTTCCAGGCTCACTGCCCGGCTTATTAATTTATACCTTTGGAACGCTAACCATTACCTTAGCGTTTCTAATTACTTTATCTTTAAGCATATATCCCTTTAAGTATACCTGCTTTAAAGTCTCTTTATCTTTTCCCTCTTCTTCTACACGGCCGATTGCCTCGTGAATGTCTGGATTAAATTCATCGCCTTCCTGTGCATAAGATGTAAGACCGTATTTTGTCTCAAGCATCTTAACAAGGTTTGCATTTACCATTTTAATTCCTTCTACCATTGACTTAACGTCTGTGGCCTTGCTTCCGGCATCAATTGTTCTGTCAAAATTATCAAGACTGTCCAGAAGGTCTGCAAGAAGGTTTTCATTTGCATAATCAAAAGTTTCCTGCTTTTCTTTAATCATGCGCTTTCTGTAGTTGTCAAAATCTGCCGCACGGCGCAAAAGCTGGTCTTTAAGGTCATCGTTTTCTTTTTTAAGAGACTCAATGATCTGTGCCTCAGTAAGCTTTTCAGGTTCGCCTTCTTTTTCTTCTGCAGAGTTTTCTTCTGCTCCTTCAGCCGGTTTTTCTTCTCCAGAAGCTTCTGTTTCTGCTGAATTCTGTTCAACCTGTTCTTCTTTCTGAGTGTCAGCAGTACTGCTTTCGTTTTCTTTAATTTCTTCCTGCTGCTTTTCGTCTTTTTCTGCCATTATTCTAAAAACCCTTTTTTCGTTATTTATTAGTATAAAAATAGTAAAAAACCGTATAAAACGTCAATAAAAAAGCAAAAAAATTCCATTTTTTTCATAATTAAGGCTCAGAAGTCCAGTCTGCGATAACCTCAACGTTTTCAAACATTACCATATTATCAGAAATCTTGTTATACCCCGGTTTACCAGTTGTCGAAACAAATCTGCGGAAATAGATTTTCTCTGTCTTGTGATATGGAGTTGCTGAATGGCTTGCCTCAAATGACGGATCTGTATAAGACGTAGTAAAATTACATAAAAGATTAGGTCCTTTATAACCGCCATTTCCCCTGTCGTCTACAATTTTAAACCCGTCTATCACAATAATTTCCGGCATATAGCATTCATAACCAAAATCAAAATCCCAGCCGTTCGTTCCGCCGATTATGCAGGCCATTGAAGAGCTGAAGCTTTCTACATCGATGCGGGGATACCACGTACAGTTTTTAATATAGATTTTCCCTTTCCAGCTGGAACCAAAATCCCGCCTTAAGTTGATAAAATAATTCTGTCCATAATTTGAACTGTCTTCTATCCTGAAATTTCCTTCACCTATAATATTAATTCCGCCCTGTCCAAAATGAGAATTCTTTATAAAAACATTTGTTACACCCTGATGTGCATCAAAGCGGCTTAATGTACAGTTATAGATTTTCACATCTTTGCAAAAGTTCGACCCTATAACTCCCCATCTTGTCATATCAAGATAATCTGTTACTTCCGTACATCCGCTTAAAGTAAGATGAACTGCAGATATAGGATAGATATCATAAGTTCCTGAACGGTTAACATATGTTTTATGCGATGACACTTTACAGTCTTTTATAGTCACATCTGAACATTTTGTAATATAAAAAATTCCGTAGTATGGAGCACTGTAAGTCAAATCTTCATTTTCAAGTCTGTGAGTAATTCCTGAAACAGTTACATTTGAGCGTTCAATTCTTATTCCGCCCTTAACATATAACGAACCTCCATAATCGTTTATTCTCGTTATGAAAGTTCCCCCTTTAATCGTCAGTTTTTTTTCATCAATAGGAATAAATGTCGCAGTTGTAATTCCATTGTAATCCCAGTTTAAGGGAGTTCCTTTATCAATCTTTCCGTTCTTATCAATGACAATTACATCGCACTGTGGAGTCCCTTCTGTTTCTTCACCATTTAAAATTCTTTTAAAACGTTTAGTATTTTTATCTTCAAGATATACAACAGATTTATATTCAAGTCTTATTCCAAGATTAGATGCATTTTTTGAAACGCGATTTAATCCCGGAGCATACTGAGGATGTCTTCCACTTGAATCAACCAGATAAGTTTCTTCAATCGAAGGTTTTACACAGAAAATGTCATCTCTTTTATTACCTGCATTAAGTCCCGTATCATCGATAATAAATTCTGCACCGTCCCAGTCACAGTCAGTTTTAACAACAGCGCACACATTATTAAGTCCGATGTAATATCTGGCACCTCTGTCAGCTTTTACAATGTAATTGTTTTCATTTGCATAATTGTGCGTATTGATAATTGCCTGACTGTCATCAGTTACACCATCACCTTTTGCACCAAACTGACTGTAAGTTACAACTCCATTATAATCAGGAGATACCGATGAACCTGAAGGCTGCTTACAGCCTCCACAGATTAATGCTGCAATAATCAGAGCATTAAAATATTTAAAAACTTTTTTCATACTCTTTAATGAGCATAAGTACACCTTCTACGATGGCCTCGTGCTCTTTAGGTGCGATACGCTCATAAAGAGTATCAGGCGTATCACCAGGCATAACAGGAACTTTTTTCTGAACAAGAATGCGTCCTGTATCACAGCCGCCGTCTGCAATATGAACCGTGCAGCCGCTTTCTTTTTCACCTGCTGCAAGAACCGCTTCATGAACATGATGTCCCCACATTCCGACGCCTCCAAATTTAGGAAGGAGTGCCGGATGAAGGTTTATAATACGATCCTTGTATTCTTCAATTATATTTCCTGCAAGTACTGTAAGACAGCCAGCTTCTACAATTATGTCTGCCCCGTAATTTTTACAGTCAGCAAGCATAGCATCACTTACAGCACGACGTTTTGTATCCCGGTCAGAGGCTTGAGCAGTTTCTTTTCCCATAACGGCATAAGGACTTCTAATTGTAGAAGGGATTCCTGCTTTCTCAGCCCTCTCAAGTGCATATGCATCTTTATGATCACTTATTACACACACAATTTTATAAGGGCACGCATCTCCTTCCTTTTTCTGATAATCAATCAGTGCCTGAAGATTTGTTCCGCCACCAGAAACTAAAACCGCAATATTCATCATTAGTCCTCAAAAAGAACTGCGTCTTTCTGCCCGTTTACTTCGCCTTCTGCGTAAGCAACACGGCCGATGCGGTATGCCTTCATATCAGGAATACCAGGTTTAGAATATTTATGTGCATTGTTGTTGAACATTTCAATAATTTCATCAGCTTCTTTTGCATTTACTGCAAGTACAAAACCGATTCCCATGTTGAATGTATTATAAACTTTTTCTACATCAGCACCGCGCTTAATGAGTTCACCGAATACAGGTGGAATGTCCCAGCTGTCACGCTTGATGATTGAAATCAACTGACGTTTTGATTTTTCTGCTTTTGGATACATACGCGGAATGTTTTCATAAAAACCGCCGCCTGTTACGTGTACCATTCCGTGAATGCTCTTGCGGTATTTTTTAAGAACTTCCATTACTGGTTTTACATAAATGCGTGTCGGAGTAAGAAGAACTTCACCGATTGTTTTTCCTGTATCTTTTCCATCGTAAATAAATTTTTCATCAAAGTTTTTAACAAGTTTTCTTACAAGAGAAAATCCGTTTGAGTGAACGCCAGTAGAAGAAAGACCGATTAAAACATCATTCTGTTTAATGTCCTCTCCTGTAATCATCTGCTTTTTATCGCCTACGCCAACTCCAAAACCTGCAAGGTCATATTTTCCTTCATCGTAAAAATCAGGCATCTCTGCAGTTTCACCACCAAGAAGAGCACAGCCTGTTTCGATACATCCGTCAGAAACACCCTTAACCAAATCTGCAGCAACTTCTGCATCGAGTTTTCCGCATGCGATGTAATCCAAGAAAAATAAAGTCTGAACTCCAGAACAGAGAATGTCATTTACACTCATTGCAACACAGTCGATTCCGACAGTGTCATATTTTTTCATCTGAAAAGCGATGTCGAGTTTTGTTCCAACTCCGTCAGTACCGCTTACCATTACAGGATTTTTAATTCCCTTTGGAACTTCAAACATTCCGTTAAATGCACCGAGACCTGTAAGCATTCCAGGAATTGCAGCGCGCTTTGCATGTTCTTTATAAAGGCTTACTGCGCGGTACCCTTCTTCTACATCAACTCCAGACTGTTTATAATCGATATTTGCCATTTGTTTTCCCCTTAAACTAAAATGATATTTTCGAAGATTTTGCAGCTTCGTCTGCGAGTTTTAAACGGAACTCTTTAAGCTTCTGACGTAATTCAGGATATTTAACAGAAAGAATTTCAACAGCAAGATAACCTGCGTTTTTTGCATTTCCGATCCCAACTGTTGCAACAGGAATCTGCGGCGGCATCTGAACAATAGAAAGAAGCGCATCCATTCCGCCAAGTCCGTTAGATTTATCAGAAATACATTCAAGCGGAACTCCGATAACAGGAATGGTTGTAATACCTGCAATTACTCCAGGCAATGCTGCTGCAAGTCCGGCACCGGCAATAATTACTTCAAAGCCGTCCTCTTCTACCTGCCTGACAGTTTTGTGCAAAAGTTCACCTGCACGATGAGCCGACAATACAAAGGCTTCGTATTCAACACCAAACTCGGTAAGAACATCTGCTGCCTTTTTCATTTTTTCTGTATCAGATTTAGATCCAAAGAAAATAGCTGCTTTCATAGAGAGAATATATCATAAAAAAGGGGGCTGATTCAATACAGGCTAAAACGGCAGAAAATGCTTAAAAGGCCTGTTTTAAGGGCGCTGTGCAGGCTTATCGGCAATTATAAACTGGTTTGTGTCAAACTGCGGATACTGGTCAAAAAGAGCGTCAAAAAATTCCCTGTAGCCTTCTTCAAAATAGCTTCTCGAAGCAGTTACGGTAAAGCCCATCGATTCAAGAATTTCGTTATATGCTGAATTTGTAAGGTACCCGAACTGCTCGTGAATTTCCCTGTCATAGCTTACAGGACCCCAGTCATATTTAAAGATAAATTCCATGAGGATCCCGAAAGGACCGGTTATTTTATTGCCTTCAATTTTAAAATTTCTTTCAACCGTCGGATAACCTTTAAAGTCATTTATAAACCTGTTAAAAAACTCTATGCCCTCAGGACTCTTTACTGTCACAGATTTTATTTCCTTATAGTCGTGAGGCTTTACACCGTCGCGGATAATAATTCTTCCGCCGGGATTTAGAGAGTCATAAGCGTTATCAAGGGCTGTTGTAACAGACGCAAGATTAAATTTTCTGCCGTGTAAAAATGTGTAACTGTAAATCTCATGAAGAATCGAAGAAAAGATGATTGTATCAACTTTAATCGGATAAACGCCTTCTACAAAATTATGCTTGTCCAGCGTCCAGTGGCTTTTAGTCTCTGTCTTTTTTTGCGAAAGATATTCCATCGCGATAGGAGAAATTTCTGTTCCGATGATGGTTTTAGAATCCCCGAACTTTTTTTCAAGTGCATCAAGCATCACGCCGCCACCAGAACCTACATCGAGAATTCTTTCTCCAACAACATATTCGGGTATTTCACTTTTAAGCGAAACACTTGTATTCATAATTCTGTAATAACGCTGATTGCCTGATGTCATTTTTTTGTTCCGTTGATAGATTTATTAATTGAACTTATAAATTAAGTTCAATTAATTCATATTATACTGAATTATAAAATTATTATCTATTCGGCGGGTCACCAAACGGATCACCAAGGGAAAATTCTATATCAAGTTCTGGAGTACGATATTCAGGGCCACCGCGTTCTGCACTAAGATTACCGCCATATATCCATTCGGTCTTTCCTTCATGTGTAAACCTTACCCATCTTTTTTTTGTATCCTGTTCATCGAGCTCTTCAGTAACTGCTTCAAATTCAATATTTATCTGGTTCTGTCCATTTTTGTAACTTGCAGGAATGTAAGCGATTATGTTTGTCCCTTCCTTACCGGGTCTATCCCTGATTTCAACTTCATCATCTTTACTCCACACACACAACATGTCCGTAAGTTTTCTGACAGTCCATTTTCTTCCTGAAGAATTAATTGTTTCAATAATTTCCCATGAGTTATTATGGTAAGGATTAAAAAACTCTATAAATCCTTCGATGTCGTTTACTTTAACTTTATAAAAAACATCATGGTGATTTTCCACGGGTGTATTTAAATCCCAGATTTCAGAAATCTCAATTTTATCACCATACTTAAGAGTATAAACTGTTTCTGATTTTTGAATATCTGAATAAACATATCCCTCGGACATGTCACCAAATAAAACTGTCTGATTATGTTTTCTTATTACAATTGTTTGACCGGAAGAAGTTACAGTTTCAGAAATAATTGCACCATTACCGTCTGCATAGTCCGGAGTATATTTTTCTGCTTCGGTTTTTTTAAGTTTTTTCCCATAGCACCAGCCGACAACTGCATATTCTACGTTGTTACCATCTTTATCTACTGCACCTTTCTGGACTTCTACTTTAACCCAATCTTCAGAAACAGTACCTGCTTTACTGATATCAATAATTTTAACTTTTGAATTTTTTCCTAAAACAAGTTTTTCCTTACATCCGTCTATGGATGGAGTATAGAGAGTAAGATCTTCCAGAGTAATCATATCCTGATAAAGTACAAAGCCCAGACTGTTTTTTTCTGCCAGTTTTTCTTCATTTTTTCCTGCTGATTTTTCTTCTTTTTTTTCTACTTTAACTTCAGTGTCATTTACAGCCGGTTCAACTTTTTTATTATCATTAGTTCTTGTACATGAAACAGCAAAAATCAGTAACAGTCCCAAGGCCTTTAATTTCATTCACTATACTCCAATAGAATTATTTAATTAAAATCTATTTTCTCAAATATTCAAGAACTTCTTTATAAACCTTCTTTGGTTTTGAGTTTACATCATACATGAGGGCGTTGCCTTTTCCAGGGAACTCTGCAGGAATCCAGCTCTTTTTGTCTGTATAACCCCATGTAATTACGCTTGTTACATTTGGTTCTTCGCTTGCAAGTTTATAGAGTGAAAGATAAATATTTTCCTGAACAACTTCATGTGCTTCTATTGCATCCATCGGAATTCTTACATCAAGTTCACTGAAAGAAATTTCAATTCCGATTTCTGCATAACGCTGAATATTTGCGCGGATTGCATTTTCGTTATAGTTGTAAGAAGTATCAAGATGCATCTGCATTCCTACACCGTCAATAGGAACTCCTTTTTCCTTTAATTCTTTTACAAAGTTAAACATTGCATCTGCCTTTCTATAGCCCTTGCATTCATTGTTGTATTCGTTAAGGTAAAGCTTTGTATCAGGATCAACTTCATGGGCTTTAATTAAAGCGTGTTCGATGTAGTCAGGTCCGATTGTGTTGTACCATACATTCTTTCTGAATGAACCGTCTTCTTCAAACATTTCATTTACTACATCGTATTCAGAAATTTTTCCTTTATATCTTGTCATGATGGTTTCAATATGTTCATCCATCATCTTTAAAGCCTCTTCGCGAGACCAGTTGCTTGATACAAACGGAGAATTCTGTCTGTGCCAGAAAAGTGTATGCCACTTAACATCCATTCCGTTTTCCTGCGCATATTTAACAAGCTGATCGATATCGTTCCAGTTCCAGAAAGTTTTATTTGGCCTTAAGTTTGCCCACTTCATGCAGTTTTCAGAAACTACAACATAACTGTTTTCTTTAATTATTTTAGAAACATTCTTGTCAAAAAATATTCCGGCGCCTACAGACATTCCGGCTCTAAAGCCTTTTTTCTTTGCTGCGTCACGGAATGACTTTCCGCATGAACCGAGTAAAGTCATAACTGCAAAAGCACTGATCAACATCATAAAAATTCTTTTATTTTTCATAAAATACTCCATTGAAAAATTTCTAATTCAGTTCTCATATCATAACATATAATCAGAAAAAAACACGCTAAAAATTTAAAATTAGGGAATTTTACCTAGCAACGTTCAACGCATGAAAGATAAGCCTGACCGTTTTCCTTTATCCATTTATTCCACTTTTTATAATCAGGAAAAAGTGCATAAACTTCTTCGTAAAACTTTTTTGAATGATCCATGTGATGTCTGTGACAGAGCTCATGAACTATTATGCTGTCCATAACCTCCTGTGGCATAAGGACAAGCAGGCAGTTAAAATTAAGGTTTCCTTCTGCACTGCAGCTTCCCCAGCATGTTTTCTGAAGCCTTATGAAAATACGTCCGTATGAAATTCCTGCTTTTTCTGCATAAAACTTTACGCGCTCTGGAATTATTTTTTTTGCCTGCCTTTTAATTGACCTAATACGTTTTTCGTCAAACGGTCCGATTGAATCTGCAAGTTCATTCTGGCGTTGAGTCTGTTCAATATGCTTTAAAATCCAGCTGCGCTTTTCTTCTATAAATTTTCTAACCTCGTCTTCCGTTGAAAAATACGGTGCCTTGACAAGAATGCTTAAATCCCTGCTTATTTCAAGAGAAATGCTTCGCCTTCTGGATTTTTTAATTACATAATTTATCTGCATCAGCTTTTAGAGTACTGGCTGAACGGTAAAAAAACAAGTGCGTTTTGGTAGCGGCGATATTTTCCGTGATTTTTTTCACAATAAAAATTAAATTTTACTAATATTTTTTACTTTTAGTAAAAACTCTATTTACCTTTTTTTTCCTATCCATTACAATTATTAATATGAAGAAATTTACGTTTAGAGGTGGAATTCACCCTAAAGACAGAAAAGAACGTTCCAGAGGGAAACCCCTCACTTTTCAAAACCCGGTTACAAACAGTGTAACAATTCCTGTAACCATGGGTGGAGCTGTAAATTCTGTTTTAGTCAACCCGGGAGATCAGGTTATAAAAGGTCAGATTATAGCAGACTCAACTGCACCTCTTTCATGCCCGGTTCATGCGTCTATAAGCGGAACTGTAAAAAAAATTACATCTCATTCCGTTGCCGGCATGGGCGAAGCATTGTGCATTGTAATAGAAGAAAATAAAGATAAACCTGAACTTAAGGATCAGAATGCATTCATGCAGCCACTTGATCCATTTTCGTGCACACGTGAAAAAGCGATAGAACGAATTAAAATGGCCGGAATCACAGGTATGGGCGGTGCAAGCTTTCCGACTTATGTAAAATTTAATTATCCGCAGACAGCAGAAATTGAACATCTTATAATCAATGCAGCAGAATGCGAACCTTATCTTACAATCGACGAAACTCTTCTTCATGAAAAAATTGATTCGATCTTAGACGGAATTAAAATCGTTCAGCATATTGTAAATGCACCGGCGACAATTGCACTTGAAAGCAATAAAAAATATTTGCTTGAACATATTCAGAATAAAATAAATTCAATTTCTGATTCATGTGAAAAACCAATTACAGTTCAGATTTTAAAAACAAAATATCCTCAGGGTGCAGAAAAAAATCTTGTAACTGCATTAACAGGACGCGAAGTTCCGACAGGTGGACTTCCGTACCAGGCAGGATGCATAATCTGCAATGTAGGAACTGTAAATGCAATCAGCGAAGCGTTCAGACTTGGAAAACCATTAATTGAACGTCCTCTTACAATTTCTGGAGATGCGTGCCGTACTCCGATGAATATCGTTGTTCCAATTGGAACTCTGGTAGGAGATTTAATTCCTGAAATAGTTCAGCTTGAAAAAGGCGTATGCAAAATTTTAAACGGCGGTCCGATGATGGGAACCTCTATGCCGAGTGCAGACTTTCCAGTTCAAAAAGGAACAAGTGGCGTTCTCTTCTTAAAAAAGGAAGAAACATTTGTTGGAAAAACAATGCCGTGTATCAGCTGCGGGAGATGCATTGAAGTTTGTCCTATGCAGCTTGAACCTATTTTAATGAACAGAGCAATAAGTTTTGATGATCTCGAACTTGCAAAAAAACACGGGCTTCTTGACTGCATTGAATGCGGTTCATGCTCTTACAACTGTCCGAGTGACGTTCCACTTGTTCAGATGTTTAAACTCGGTAAGAAAAAATTAAGAGATTCTGTTAAAAGGAAATAATTATGCAGGAAACATATTCAAACGAAATTTATCTTTCGCCAACTCCTCATTTTTCCAGCAGGAAAAAAACTAAGCAAATCATGCTTTTAGTCATTCTGTCTCTACTTCCAGAATGTGTTGCCGGAATTTTTTATTTTGGAATTCCTGCATTAACTGTAATCCTAGTTTCTGTTGGTTCATGTGCTTTATTTGAAACACTTTTCTGTTTATTGATTAAAAAACCTGTATCTACAGGAGATTTTTCTGCAGTCATAACAGGACTTCTTCTTGCACTTACACTTCCTCCGACAATTCCTTTATGGATGGTCGTACTCGGTTCATTTTTTGCAATCATAGCTGCAAAAGCTTTTTTTGGTGGAATAGGATGCAACGTATGGAACCCGGCTTTAACCGGAAGAGCTTTTCTTGTAATAAGCTTTCCACTCGTAATGGGAAGCGGATATGTACTTCCAGGAGCTGATGCAGTATCAAGCGCAACTCCACTTGCAAAAACAATGCCGCTTATTCAAAATTATTCAAAAGAAACTTTAGATTATTACTGGACACTTTTTACAGGAAATCATGCAGGATGTATCGGAGAAACATGTATCGCTTTAATTTTAATTTCTGCTGTGTTCCTCCTCATAACAAAAGTAATAGATTTTAGGGCACCTCTTGCAATGCTTTTAACATGTACTCTTTTAAGTGCAATTGCAAAGACAGATGTTTTATATACATTGATGAGTGGTGGACTTTTATTCGGGGCTGTATTCATGGCAACAGATTATACAACAGCACCCGTTATGAAACCCGGAAGGCTTATATTTGGTGCGGGTTGCGGTTTGATTACATTCTTAATCAGACAGTTCGGCGGATATCCAGAAGGTGTAATGTTCTCAATCTTAATCATGAACTCACTTGTTCCATTCCTTAACAATGTAAATCAGAGAAAATATGGATACACACCTAAGAGAAATATCGCTTCACGATTAAAGAAAGGAAATACAAAGTAATGAAACACAGTATAAAACTTGGAATAACATTAGGTGCATACGCAGCAATTTCCTGCTTTTCTCTCGCGATAGTAAACAGTTTTACTTCTCCAGTAATCACCGAACGTCAAATGAAAAAAGAAAAAGAAGGTCTGAGAATCGTTGTTAAAAACGCATCAGACTTTATTCCTGTAGAGAAAAACGATATCGATAATGCCGTTTCTGTTTCAAAGGTTAAGCTTGGTTCCATCAAAATTGGTGCAATGTATAATGCAGTTGATGAAAACAATAACTCAATCGGTTTTGTTGCAAAAATTACAGGACCTACTTACGATACAACTACACTCCTTCTTGCAATTGACGCAGAAGAAACAATCACAGGCGTTCATATTCTTGAATCAAAAGATTCTAAAAATTACGGATTAAATGCACTTGATCCTAATTATAAAACTTCAAAAGGTGTTACTTTCTGTGAACAGTTTACAGGAATTAAACCGCTTGTAAGTTTTGAAAGAAATAAAGATTACGAAGCACTAAGCCGTGCAACAATTACTACAAACGGAATTTCAGAAATGATTTCATCCGGCTCTAAAGTAATTAAAGCATATTCTGACTTATATAATGCAAACCTTATAAAAAACTAGGAGGACAGAGTGAAAAATTATTTTAAGATTTTAACAAATGGTTTATTAAAAGAAAATCCGCTTTTAGTTTTATCAATCGGACTCTGTTCTTCTCTTGCTGTTACAACAAATATGTTCAGTGGGCTTGGAATGGGGCTTGCAATGACTTTTGTTTTATTCATGAGTGAACTTATCATCAGTATCTTCAGAAAGCATATTCCGGATGCAATTCGTCTTCCTGTTTTTATCATCATAATTGCAGCATTTACTACAATCGTTCAGCTTTTATTAAATGCTTATCTTCCTGCTCTCTCTGATTCACTCGGAGTTTTCTTACCGCTTATCGTAGTAAACTGCATCATAATGGGAAGAGTCGAAGCATTTGCTTCTAAAAACAATCCGTTAGCAGCAGGACTTGATGCAATAGGAATGGGACTTGGCTATACGTGGGTTCTTGTTACAATTTCTTTCTTTAGAGAATTGCTTGGAACAGGAACAATTTTTGGTAATACAGTTTTCGATAAAAGTTATGCCATCGGATTCTTTAGTGATTCTCCAGGCGGATTTTTCGTATTCGGACTTTTAATTGCATTATCACTTGGAATTCAAAAACTTGCAGGGAATGGAAAATCAAAATGAGTGAATTGTTAAAAATTTTTATTAAAGCAGTTTTAGTAGACAACGTTATTCTCGTTCAGTATCTCGCACTCTGTCCATTTATGGGAATGACATCAAGCACAGAAAAATCTTTCGGTATGGGAATTGCAACAAGTTTCGTTATCGTGCTTGCAACCATGGTAACTTATCCTATTTATCATTTTATTCTCGTTCCATGCAAACTTGAATTTCTTCAGACACTTATTTTTATTCTTGTAATCGCTTCACTCGTTCAGCTTGTAGAATTTTATCTTAAAAAATCTGCACCGGCTCTTTACAGTTCAATGGGCGTTTTTCTTGCATTGATTACAACTAACTGCGCCGTTCTTGCCGTAACATTTAAATGTATCGCAAATAATTTTAACTATATTCAATCCATCGTTTATGCTCTCGGTGCATCAGGAGGATTTCTTCTTTCTATGGTAATCATGTCTGGTGTAAGAGAACGAATGAGAAGTTCAGATGTTCCTGCATTCTTAAAAGGGAAAGCAATTCTTTTTATAACTGCAAGTCTCCTTTCACTTTCGTTCATGGGATTTAAAGGATTAATCAAATAACCGGAGTTTTAGATATGAATATAATAATTCTTACAGTAACAGTATCTTTTTTAATAGCATTGGCTCTAGGTATTTTTTTAGGAATTTTCCAGAGACTTTTTTATGTTCCTACTGATCCAAAAATTCAGGTTATAAGAAGCGTTCTTTCCGGCGGAAACTGTGGCAGCTGCGGTTTTGCAGGATGTGATGATTTTGCAAAAGCAGTTGCAGAAGGAAGAGCAAGTCCAAACGGTTGTGCAGCAGGCGGAAAAGCAGTTGCAGAAGCAATCGGCAAGATTATGGGCGTAGAAGTGGAAGCAGAAACAAAAGTAAGTGTTCTTGCCTGCCGGGGAACCAAAGAATGCGCAAAAAACAAAGGTATGTACCTCGGCTTAAAATCATGTATGGCAGCAAAGATTTCCATCGGTGGAACAAAAATGTGCAACTTCGGCTGTATCGGCTTCGGCGACTGTGTAAAATCATGCTCCTTCGATGCCATTAAAATAGATGAAAACGGACTTCCGCTTATAGATTATTCAAAATGTACAGGCTGCGGTAAATGTGTAAAAGCCTGTCCTAACGGACTTCTTTCACTTATTCCACAGGAAAGTAAGGGCGCCTTCGCACTCTGTTCAAATAAAACAAAGGACAAGACCAGCATCATAAAAAAATGCAGAAACGGATGCATCAAGTGTGGAAAATGCGAAAAAAACTGCCCTGAAAACGCAATAAGACTTATAGACGGCATCCCGGAAGTGGATACATTCAAGTGCAACTCATGTGGAACATGTGTAGAGAACTGCCCTACTCATGTCCTTGCATTAAGGGAAAACATCATTACCTTTAAGGCATAGATATAGATTTTAGACTTTTTAGACTTGACACTCGACGGTTTTTATCCGATTATTTAAATATGGCAAATACTGAAGAAAATTTTTTTACTAAACTCTTCTCATCTTTATTTTCCTCAAATGATCCGGAAGCAAAGAAAAAGAAAAAATTAAAGTCTATTGCAAAAGACTTATCAAAATCTAAATATCACTTCTATAAAAATGAAGAAGTTTTACCATCTCTTCCTAAACTCTTTTACGAAATATATAAGGCTGTTGCTCCTGCTCAGGCAATGTTCAACGCTGTAGAAAATCCAAATACTTTTAAGTATATGGTAGTAAATTATTCACTTACAGAAGAACAGCATTCTTTTTCTGAAAACCTTTCAAAAGAAGCTATCGAAACAAGAGCTCAGTCTGTTCCTGTTGAGCAGCTTACAGAACAGGTAAAAAATGAACTTTCGAAATTCTTAAGCAGCTTTGACTCAGAAAGAATCAATGCAATTGAAGCAACATATAGAAAAGTAATGGCTTTTAAAGCCTTCTGTACTTTTGACTTTTATTTTCTCCTTAAGAAATTCGATTCAACATTAAGAGAAAAAGATTTTAATACAATTCCAAGATTTGACAAAATCAATGCTGAATACATAACAGAAGATTTAAAGGACTTTGTCTGCGTAGCTTCTCCGGTAACATCAATTGCTGACTGGTCAGATATGATGAAGCTCTTTAAAGATTCAAAAGGTCAGGAACCGATTAACCCAGGAATGTGGGGAAAAATCGTAACAAGACTGCGATCAATTCTTTCTGCAAGAACCTTCGACATGATGCTCAAACTCATGACAAAAAATCCGGATTTCTTTTTGGATTTCGAACAGAAAGACGAGCCGATTGTTGATGCATATCTCGAAAAAATCAGAAAAGAAACAGAATCTACACTTTCTAATCTTGTTCAGGCACAGAAAACTTCTAAAATCGATTCTCTCTTAAATCAGATTTTCGGAACTACAGAAGTCGTACGTTTAAGATATTATACAGATGCAGCAAGTGCTCCATACGAAAAAAGAAACCTCGGAAAATTTCTTTATGCGGGCCCTCTTAATTATTATAAAGCATTTCTGCTTGACTACATCAAAAAGGACCTTCGTGAATTTGCAGATTTAATTTTAATCCGTGGTACATGGACTTCTAATTCACTTTCTGCTCCGATGTCAAATGCATACAACTCTCTCCTTGAATCTGTAGAGTTAATTACTGCCTTTGATGATAAAATTGCAGAAGAAGGTGAAATCGGTATTAAATTAAAGACACACCTTCCTCGTGCAGAAAGAGATAGAGAAGCAAGAAACATCATCAACACAATTATGAAAGACCTTAATGAACAGGCAAAAGTCTTCTGTATTGATGCTACAAGAAATCTTGTTACAATTGCAAAAACAATTAAGTCTGTTATGGAAGATTATGCAAAACCAAAAGGTGAAATGATCCTTAACTGGAAAGAACTTGATAAATTTGCAGAACATCCTATCAAACAGCTTGGCGTTGATGTTTACAAACACATTTATCTTTTTGTTACATTGATGCAGAATTGTTTCGGAACAAAAAACTAATAAAAAATTCTGATCTGTAATTATGCCGCGCTTATCTGAAACTTCAAAAGGAATTATCCTTCTCGTTACATCTGCATTCTTTTTTGCAGCGATGGCAGTATTCGTTAAACTTGCCGGTGACATTCATTTTATACAGAAAGCTTTTTTTAGAAATGCAGTTGCATTTGTAATTGCAATCATTCTTCTTGTACGCGAAGTAAATGAAAAAGGTTTTGAATCACTTGTATTTTCAAAAACAATTTTTCTTTTTCTTTTTTTACGTTCATTAACAGGATCTATCGGTGTATTCGGAAATTTTTACGCAATTGACAGAATTGTTCTTTCTGATGCAGCCATCTTGAACAAGATGGCACCTTTCTTCGCAATCCTTTTCAGCTTTGTCCTGTTAAAAGAAAAGATGAGACTTGTTCCGCTAATCGCAATTATTGTAGCATTTATAGGAGCAATGCTTGTCGTAAAACCAAGCTTTGATTTTTCAAAAACCCTTCCAACGGCTGCAGCTTTTATCGGCGGAATGGGTGCCGGCTTTGCCTACGCATGTGTCAGAAAACTAAGTACTCTAAAATGTAATGGTAAACTCATTGTCCTCTTTTTCTCAACTTTTTCAATGCTGCTTTCTGTTCCGTATATGATATTTCATTTTAACCCTATGACCCTTGAACAGACGGTTTTCCTTTGCTGTGCCGGTATTTGTGCTGCAGGCGGTCAGTTTTCCATTACTGCAGCTTATTATCATGCTCCGGCCAGAGATATCTCGATTTATGACTATTCGCAGATTATCTTCTCGACCTTATTCGGATTCTGTCTTTTCGGTCAGATTCCTGACGTTTACAGTATAATCGGTTATATTATCATAGTTTTAATGGCTCTGCTGAATTTTATATGGACAGCACGTTTACAAAAAAGTTGTAAAACCCCCGAAAAACATATATAATAGAATTATGTCGACAGAGGGTTTCATTTTTTCTGCAGATGGAAAAACACTATTAGAATGTAAATTTACTCAACTTGGAACAACAATTACAGTTCCTTCAGGCTGTACAAGGACTGCAAACGCAGTTTTTGCAGAAGCACCTGTGAGAGTAGTTACAATCCCGGATACCGTTACAGAAATAGGTGAAAATCTATTTTCAGCAAGCGAAACACTTGAAGAAGTAAACTTATCTGAAAACGTAACGGAACTTAAACCGTTTACATTTGCCGGATGTACTTCACTTAAAAAAGTCTCAATAAGCGAAAAAATCAAATCTTTACCGGAAGGACTCTTTTTCGGATGCTCATCCTTAACAGAAATTCCTTTTAGAAGCGGAATGGAAGTTTTGGAAACAGATGTTTTAAGGGACTGTGAAAGTATAATATCTATTCAGCTTCCACCAGGATTAAAAACCATAAAAAAAGGTTCTCTTTCAGGCTGCTCAAACCTTTCTACGATTATATTCCCTGCATCCCTCGAAACAATTGAAGACAGAAGTCTTGCAGGGCTTAAATCATTAAAATACATGAGATTCTCAGACAATTGCCAGAACTTTTTCGTTGACGAAAACTACGGCTGTCTTTATCAAATTACCGAAGAAGGCTGCATATTAATAAAATGTCCTGTAAATCAGGAAAAAATTTATCTTGTAGAAAATGCTGTTGATGTTCATACAGATGCATTCGAAGGATGTTTCAATCTTTCAGAAGTATATATAAGCGAAGAATCAGGTTCAACAGTTTTTGACAAACTTTCAGAATTGATTCCAGGAATAGACATTAATTCATACAGTGATGAAATTTCTGAAGAAGAAGAATTTTCTGCAAAGATCGAACATCTTGGCGAAGATTTAGACAAAGTAAAAGTAGACGAAAAAGAATTTACAGAACTCGATGAGTTCTCACAGAATAAATCAACCGTTTCTTCTGTATCTGACAAACCTGTTGATGATGATTACATGATTGATATCAATGAAATTTTAAACAGTCAGTGCATCCGAAATGATTCACTTGATGAAGGATATCGACCGGTTACAACAGAAGAACTTGAATACCTTTTTGCCGATTCAAACTTTAAAATCGACGAATCTCCAAAAGAAACAGAAGTAAAAGAAGAAACAAAAATAGAAGAAGAAACTTCAAAACCAAAACGAAGAGGCCGTCCTAGAAAGAATGCAGCAAAAGATACGGAATCCGATTCAAAGTCAAAAACATCTTCTAAATCTAAGCCTAAGAAAACTGTCATTTCAGATTCGGATAATGCAGAAGAACCAAGAATACTCCGTGCGATGAAAGATCTTTCTTCGCACCAGATGGTTATCGAGGAAGATGAATTTGAAAAAGAATCTGTTTACGGTGATATGAAAGAACTTTTTGTTTTTGCTGATGGAGTTGCACCAAGTACAAATGATTTTTCAAGCCATCTTGTAAAATTTTCAAAAGATGTTGCAAAAAAATACGGATTTACAAAAATATATTTCTTTGAAAACTTACCTCTGGATAACCCGGAATTTATGTATGCGCTTAAATCCTTCGGAAATGTAAGAAACATTCTCTACGCATGCAATAAACCATGCCCTGAAAAAATTACAGAAGGCCAGAAAGAACTTCTGGATGCGGCAGGAATTAACCTTCCAAAAGAAAAACTCAAGAATGTAAAAGGATATCTTGCAGATTCCGGAATGAAATATCCTGTAAAGATTTTAGTCCAAGATAACTACATCGAAGGCCTTTTATACTGTGCAGAAAAATTCCGCGAAGAACACGGAATTAAATAATCCCTTGGCCTGCAGAATTAATCTAGAAAATTTTAAAGCTTACTATTAATTACCGTGTTCAAAAAGCCAGTAAATCTTTTTACCCTTACCGTCTTCATCGATAAATAAATCAAGCTCTGAAATACATGTGTCGTCGTATTTTGAACCTTTATAAATACTGCTTACTGTAAAATCCTTTTCGCTCCAAGAAGCAGTCTGACTTTCTGTAACATTGTCTTTAAAAGTTAAGCTCTGAGTATTATCTTCTGAAGTTATGGTTTTTACCCTGTTGTTTTCTAAATACGTTTTTTCGTCATAAGAAAGACCGTTTATAATTTTTATCTTTCTTACATATGCATCCCCAGGTATATTAAACTGGTATCCTTTTTCTACGCTGCCCTCTGGTTTTTCTACAAAACATGTTGCATGATTGTTATCAAACATATTCTGGATTGTATACCTGAACGGGCGCTCATCATCGATCAGTGCCATAGGAGCAGAAAGAGAAAAATCATAGCTGCTGGAAATATAAGTCGAGCCTTTTGATTGTGTAAGTACAGATGAATATCTTTTAAAATATGCCTTACTGTAACGCTCATATTCTGTAGGCTTTACTTCGTCTTCTTCATCCATTGCTACATAATATGTTGTACGGTTAACAGTTTCATGACTGCAGAATAAAACAATTTTATTATTGCGACTTATAACTTCTAAACCTCTTATTATGTTTCCGATAGAACTATGCACAGTTCCATCTGCCATTATTCTATAGAAAATACTGTCTTCAAAGAGAATTACAGGGCCATTTACTGTCTTTATAAAAACAATCTGTCTAATTTCGCGCGGAAATAAAACTTTCCAGTCTGCTATCGTCTCTGGGGTAGAATCTGATATGCGCTTTCCAAATTTATCATAGCTGCATATTGCAATAATACGATATACAGTTGCGTTGTCATATTTTTCTTCAAAAAGCCAGGACTCATATTCCCAGCCGAGAGTATCAGACTCCCTTGAAAGATAAGGCATTACAGTTTTTACAGCCGCATCAACCTTAGCTTTATCTTTGACTGGGATGATGTTTTTATAATTATTTCCAAAAAGAAACTGACGGTAATCGAATGCAAAAGCCGACGTCAGAGTAAACATCATGATTAAAACATTCAGCAGAAATTTTCTCATTTTATTCATGGAACAGATTATAGCATGCATAAACAAAAATCTCTATAAAAAAAGTCCCTGCAGCCAACGGGCCACAGGGACTCAGTGTCCTGGAGTCTTGATACGTTCTGCCTCGTATCAAGTTTTATATCTCATGTCTATTTTTTTGCAAAAGATTTTTTGACAAATTTTCCAAAACGTTTGAAAATGTTACCTTTTCCAGATTTAGCATGGTTCTTGGAAACAACATCAAAGATAACTGCCAAAAGAAGTACAAGACCCTTTACAGCTTTCTGCCAGTTAGCATCAATGGAAAGAATTGACATACCATTGTTAAGTACACCCATAAAAATAGCACCAATTACAGCACCACCAACTGTACCTGTTCCACCATATGCCGAAGCACCACCGATAAAGCATGAACCGATAGCATCCATTTCGTAGTTTGTACCAGCCTGTGGAGAAGCAGAGTTAAAGCGTGCAACACAAGCCAATGCTGCTACAGCCGAAAGGAATCCCATGTTTGTATATGCAAAGAACATAACCTTATCTGTATTTACACCAGAAAGTTTTGCAGCTTTTGCATTTCCACCAATAGCATATAAGTAACGTCCCGGTACAGTATTCTGTGTGTAGTATGAATAACATGCAATTACAACAGCAAGAAGAATAAGAATTACCGGAATAGCGTTATAAAGTCCAAGTAATGCAGAAACAAGCATTATAACAATACTTACACCAATCATTTTTATAATGAATGGAACAAATTTTTCTACTGTATAACCTTTTCTCTGTTTATTGATTCTCGAAAGGAACTGTGCAAGAATCATAACACCACAACAAATTGCACCTACAATCAAAGTAAATACAAGTGCTTTTGGTGAATATTCCCAAACAACACCCTGTTCAATTTCACCCTGCAAGTTATACACAGGTCCAATAATCTGCTGAGTCTTTTCACCCTGTCCAATATAACTTGTGAAAAGGTTAAGATAGTTATCCGGGAATGGAGAAATTGTAAGACCATCAAGAATAATCAAAGAAACACCGCGCCACAAAAGCATACCAGACAACGTCGTAATAAACGGCGGAATATGCAGATATGCAATAAAGAATGCATGCCATGCACCAATAAATGTACCTATGAAAAGACATATAGCAATTACAAGGTAAATATTCATTTCATTATCAACAATCAATTTACCGCAAACTGCACCTACCATACATACAATAGAACCAACAGAAAGGTCGATGTTGCCACCTGTTAAGATACACATCAACATACCAGTTGCAAGAATTACAACATAAGCATTCTGATTGATGATATTAGTAATATTGTTCGGGTTGAAAAGTGATGAACCCCAAATGCTATATATTTCGCCTTCATTACCTGCTTTGCGCATGAGCATAAGCTCAAACATTATCATTACCAAAACCAATGCAATAAGCATAGTATTAGCTTTTAAGAAAGCTAGGATTGCTTTTGCTGGTGATTTTTTTTCTGAAACTACATCAGTCATTTTCTATTTCCTCCTGATTCCTATTTATCCGTTTTTAAGATAGCCGACATGATCTTTTCCTGTGTTGCTTCACTGCCCTGCATTTCTCCAACCATTTTTCCCTCGTTCATGATGTAAATACGATCACACATTCCAAGGATTTCAGGCATTTCTGAAGAAATAAAGATTACAGATTTTCCATGAGCAATCATATCATTGATGATACAGTAAATTTCATATTTAGCACCTACGTCGATACCACGAGTCGGTTCATCAAGAATAAGAATGTCAGGTTCAGCAAAAAGCCATTTTCCAACTAGAACTTTCTGCTGATTACCACCAGAAAGATTTCCTACATTTTCGAAAATACTTGCACACTTTGTATGCATTTCTTCACGCATTTCCTGTGCATATTTATTTTCAAGACCAAAGTCAAGAATGCCTTTTTTAGAGATCCTTTCAAGCTTTGCAAAAGTTGTGTTTCTTGCAATGCTTTCTGTAAGAATAAGTCCGTTTCCTTTTCTGTCTTCCGTTACATATGCAACACCATGATTAATGGCACTCTTTACAGTCGGGAAGCTGACTTCTTTACCGTTAAGATAAATCTCACCACGAATATTAGTTCCATAAGAATGTCCGAAAATACTCATTGCAAGTTCTGTACGACCTGCACCCATAAGTCCGGAAATTCCTACTACTTCACCCTTCCGGACATTAAAGTTAACATTGTCGCAAACTTTAATTCCATCAAAAACAGGATGATCAACACACCAGTTTCTGACTTCAAAGCAAACTTCACCAATGTTTGATTGACGCTTAGGGAAACGATCAGATATTTCACGACCAACCATTGCAGAAATAATCGTTCCTTCATCAAATGCGTCTTTACCTTTATATAATGATTTAATTACAGTACCATCACGAATTACAGTGATAGTATCTGCAACATAAGATACTTCATTAAGTTTGTGGGAGATAATAATTGAAGTAACTCCCTTCTTCTTTAATTCAAGCAGAAGATCCAAAAGTGCTTTTGATTCTCTGTCGTTTAAAGAAGCTGTAGGTTCATCAAGAATAAGAAGTTTTACATTCTTACCGAGAGCCTTAGCAATTTCAACAAGCTGCTGTTTTCCAACACCGATATCTTTAATTAATGTATGTGTAGATTCTTTCAATCCAACAAGGTCAAGAAGTTCTCTTGCCTTATGATGAGTTTCATCCCAGTTGATTCTTACTGCAGTTCCTTTTTCATTTCCTAAGAACATGTTCTCTGCAATTGAGAGAAGAGGAACCAAAGCAAGCTCCTGGTGAATAATTACAATACCTTTTTTTTCACTGTCTTTAATTGTACGAAACTCACAAAGATTTCCTTCATAAAGAATTTCACCTTCATAAGTTCCAAACTGGTAAATTCCACTTAAGACATTCATCAAAGTTGATTTACCGGCACCATTTTCTCCAACAAGCGCGTGGATTTCTCCTTCCTGCACCTGTAAATTAACATTGCTGAGAGCTTTGACACTTCCAAAAGTCTTAGTAATGTTTTTCATTTCCAATAACATACGCGCCAATTGGAACCCCCTTTTCCTAAAGTAATTGTTGCTTTAATAAAGGGCTGCCCAATTTTCATTGAACAGCCCCTTTATAGTAAAAGACCTTAAAGCCTCTAAATACTACTGTAACTGTTTAGCTGTGTAGTATCCTGAATCGATAAGGAGTTTCTTGTAGTTTGATTTATCAGCGTAAACTGGTTCACAAAGGAATGAAGGAATAATTCCTGTTCCGTTGTTGTAAGTTTTCTTATCGTTGATAGGTGGGTTTGTTCCCTTACAGATAGCGTCTACCATTTCTACAACTTTTGCAGCAAGTGTACGTGTATCTTTGAATACAGACATAGCCTGGATTCCTTTGATCATGTTCTTTGTAGATGTGATATCGCAGTCCTGTCCTGTTACGAGTGGGAAGTTGTCTGCTGTATATCCTGCATTTACAAGAGCATTTGTAATACCTGCAGCACAAGAGTCATTTGATGAGTAAACTGCATCAAGTCTGTTCTTGTTAGGACCATATCCCTGAGCAGAGATAAGGTTTTCCATTCTCTTCTGTGCTTCTTCTGTTGACCAGTTGAGTGTAGCACACTGAGCTTTTGCTGTCTGTTTAGATTTTACAACGATTACTCCGCTCTTGATGTATGGTTCGAGAACTTCCATAGCTCCACCAAAGAAGAAGTTAATGTTGTTATCACCTGGGTCACCTGTGAATAATTCCATATAAACTGGATCATTCTTTGTTCTGTTCTTGAGGTTAAGTTTTTCTTCAAGATACTGGCCCTGGAATACACCTACTTTCCAGTTATCAAATGTTGCATAGTATGTTACAGCATCTGAGTTCATAATAAGACGGTCGTAAGCGATAACAGGAATCTTCTTTGCTTTAGCCTGAGCCAAAACGTTCTTAAGAGCAGATCCATCGATAGATGCGATTACGAGTACTTTACATCCAGTTGAAATCATGTTCTCCAACTGGTTAACCTGTGTGTTAACATCGTTGTTTGCATACTGCAAGTCAACTTTGTATCCCTGTTTTTCAAGAGATTTCTTCATGTTAGCACCATCCTGGTTCCAACGCTGCAAGTCTTTAGTAGGCATAGAAACACCAACTTTTACAGCAACTTTTCCTTTAGGAGCAGCAAATGCGCTGGTTACCATTAAAGCAGCTAATACAAGCGAAATGATTTTTTTCATTATCAAAATCCTCCATTTGATTTTTTTATACAGTCATTTCATTCTGTACACGGACAGTATAAAGCCAAAAATGCGCTCAAATTTACTGATTTTCTGTATTTTTTTGTTGAACTTGGTAAAAAAAACCGATTTTTCCCCTATTTCAGGCCTGATCCATCTAGAAAATTTTGTCATTAAAAAATTCTAGATACCCGGCATTCAAAACTTATCATATTTTCTTAATCATCTTATTTTCCATAAAACTGAAATAAGAAGTCTTATTGATAATAATATGATCCAGCAGGGTTATCCCCAGAATCTCCGACGCCTGAACGAGCTTTTCAGTCGTTTCTATATCGTCTTTACTTGGCGAACAGTTTCCGGAAGGATGATTATGACATACTATAACCGCAGAAGCCTGCCTTTTAATCGCCTCTGTAAAAATCTCGCGCGGATGAATAATCGTGTGATTAACTGTCCCAACTGAAGTAACATTAATATTCATGATTTCGTGTGCACCACTCAAACAGATAGTAATGAAATGCTCCTGAGGCTTAATCGCATAATTCTGAACATACTTAATGATATCCGAAGGACAATTTACTTTCGCTTCAAGGTGGCATGTTCTGCGGCGACCAAACTCCACTGCAGCCGCTATTGCAAGCGCTTTCGATTTCCCGACACCATTAATCTTCATCAAATCAGAAACAAGTTTTTCTTTCTCCGAAGTATCAACAACCTTCAGAATCCGCTCAGAAAGAGTTTCAATTCCATATTGCTTCGAACCAGTACCGACTATAAGCATGATAAGTTCTTCATCCGTAGGATAAAGAAACCCCTTGCTCATAACCCTTTCACGCAGATCAGGCTTTACACTATTGTCCATGTAAATAGAATACGGGATTTTTAAATAAATTCATTCAATTTAAAATTTTTTTTTAAAAAAAATAAACTATTTTAAAAATCAATGAATACTTTTTTTCATTCTCTGCATTACATCGGTATCGACAATTTTTTTCGGATAAACTTTGATTACTTCATCGTAAACGAATAAAGTACGCTTTATATGATTTTCGATAGAGAAATTTTCTGTAATTTCAAGACTTCGCTTTGCCATCTTTTTGCGGAGTTTTTCATCCTGAACAAGTTCGAGAATTCTTTCTTCCATTTCGTCTTCAGAATCGCACACAAAACCGTTTTCTCCGTCAAAAACAGAATCAAAATAACTTTCATCACGGCGAACTACAACAGGAAGTGAAGAAAGTTCTGCTTCGAGAATCGTCATTGAATGCATTTCTGAAAGTGAAGCTGTAATAAAAATATCTGAGCTTTCGTAAAAATTATGAACAAGCGACCAGTCGATAAAGCCTGTAAAGATGATTTTACCTTCTGAAATTTCCTTTGCGGCCATCTTTGTCATGTCAGAATAAGCAGGTCCGTTTCCTACAAACATCACTTTAATAGAAGAATTGCGTTCAACAAGATTCTGACACATATTTAAAAGTTCAAAAACCCTCTTTTCTTCTGCAACACGGCCAAGGAAAAGAAGAACTATGTCACTGTCTTTAATGCCGTAAGATTTACGGATTTTTTTTCTTTCTGCTGAACTGAGATGCTTCTGCTGAAATTTTCCTTCATCAATTGCGTTTGGAACAATAACCGACGGAGTTTTTGGAATCATTCCCTTCTGTTTAAAATAATTTCTTGCCTTAGTAGAAACTCCGATAAGAGAATCAAACTGTCTGTAAAAACGGTTCATGTAATTCTGAATGAACCTTACAGGAATAAGCTGTCCGAGCGGAAGATAATATTTATAAAAATCTGTCCACATTGTATGAGTTGTACAGATAGAAGGAATATGAAGCTTTTTAGCACAGTAAAGGCCTGCTTTTGCAATTCCAAATTCTGTGTGGCAGTGAATCAAATCAACATTGTTCTTTTTGATAAATTCAACTATAGGAGAAAGACGCGGAATCGCAATAAACTGATCGGTTCCAAGTCCGAGCGGATGCGAATGAACTCTGTAAATATCCGGGTCATCAGTAGCAAATTCGTCTGTTGTTTCTACGGTAACAAGAAGAACTCTGTGCCCGCGTTTTATAAGCTGGTCTCTAAGCTGAATAACTACAGTAACGATTCCTGATTTTGTAGGAAGATAACTGTCAGAAAATAATGCGATAGTCATTCTTTAATTATCTATCGTTTAGGGATTTTTTTCAATACCATAATGTTATACTCTTTAGATCAGTTGTGTAAATAATACAATTTTTTTTCTGCTATTGATCTGTAAAAATTATATTTTGATAAAATATAATACGGTCGAACCCAGATACATGCTATTCCAAGTGTAACAAATTCCAATATGTTCCATCCGATAAAAGAAAGATTAAAAAGGAATAAATTATAAACATCGTCTTCTGTAAGTTTAACACTGTCTTTTAAGGATTTTATCACACCGTTTTCCGGATTTTCCGCAAGAATTAATATATCAAAACAGTAAGACAGAGGTTTTGATATCAATATGATAATAAGGAAAATACCAAAAGAAATAATCAAAAGCATAAGGATTATTCCAAAAACAGCTCCTGCTTGACCTGGAACAACATCGATTATGTATTTTATAATCTTTGAAATAATTAGACATGAAGCACCGATGCTTAAAAACCAGATCAAAACCCACAACGTATTCCACCAGTAGTTTCCCAAAGCAAGTTTTCCATAATTTAAATTTGCTTTATATGTTTTAAAACTTACAGGTTCGCTTGAACGTGTCATATCTATAATAGCTTTGACCAGCGCAAAATGAAATATAGGTATAATTAAGTTAGGAAGTGATTTTACAAAAAAATTCAGTATTTCACTTGCATCGTCTCCACATGTATATACATAAATACCGTGAAGTGCAGTACAAACACCTTTTACCAGAATATATACAACTACTGCCAGCGCAGTTTCTTTATATCTTCCCCGAAGGAACTCTCTTGCTTTTTGTTTTTCATGTGCAATATTCATAAATCTATACTTTTTTCCATTAAATTTATTATTTAATTATAACCCATTATAACCCCTGGCGCAACTTTTTTACAAAAACCTTTTCACCCCGGTATACTTATTAAGTCATAACTTTAATCTGCCGAAAATAGATATTATGAAAAAATCTTCAATAATTACATGCATTATTCTTTTAGCAGGACCGTTTGCAGGGTGTGCGACTTTACAGCCTGAAGAAAATACAGCTTCCGTGACTTTTTTAGAGGAGAAAGGTGAGCCTTTACCGGTTCAGCCTTTTACAGAAAATATAACCGAAGAAAAAATCGAAGAAGAAGAGCTCCCGCCGGCTGCAGTTTTGGAAACTGCTGAAGCAGAGATTTTTAACGGAAACTTACAGGAACAGCCGTCTCAAGTCTTATCAAAAACACCAGCCGTTTCAAGAAGTCTTTACGATACCGGAATAAAAACCGAAAAAGAACTTTACAGCTTTTTTATAGCCCATTGCAGGCAGAACCGTTTTCGTGCCCGAAAAATCGCCCGGCTGTACATCGAAGAATGTGCCGCAGAAGGTATTAATTCTGACGTCGCATTTGTTCAGATGTGTCACGAGACTAATTTTTTACGATTCGGAAATCTTGTTAAAAAAGAATGGAATAACTTCTGCGGCCTCGGCGCGATTAACGCCGAGCAGCCGGGCTTAAAGTTTAAGACGATGCGTGACGGGGTCCGTGCACATATTCAGCATTTACACGCTTATGCCACAACCGAAGACATCGTCCTTAAAAACGAGCTTATCGACCCGCGCTATAAATACGTGCGCCCACGCGGTAAGGCAACAACCATCGAAGGTTTAGCCGGCACATGGGCAGCAGACAGAGCTTACAGTGAAAAGCTCGAAAAATATTTATGTGAACTCGAAGGGCTTTGATTTAAACCTTACCCTTTGATTGTTGTTCCGACATAATCTTTTGCATCAAGAATATTTTTAATGTTTTCAATATTCTTTCCTGCGGCGCAGATTACTGTAAGATTCATTTCCTGAGCTTTTTTAGATGCAATTGGATCAAACGGACAGTTCTTTCCAGGAACCCATTCATCTCCCACCATTTTTCTAAAGTCTGCCCAGCTGATGTTATCAATTGGAGTTGCATCCGGATTTTTACGTGGGTCATCTGTGTAAACTTTTTCGATGTTGGAAAGATTTACAACTGTATCTGCGTCAAAGTTTTCTGCAAGGTAAACTGCATCTGTGTCTGTAGAAAATCCCGGCTTCCATCCTGCTGCAACTAAAACCTGTCCTTCAAATTTTATATCTTCTGTCGGATTATAAACTACAGGATTAGGACATAACTTTCCGAATGAAGCTTTTAAAAGCTGAGCATTAAGACGTGTTGCCATAATTCCAATCCAGTCTGCTTCTGAGTTATCTGCTCCTGTTGCTGAACCGACAGAAGAAAGTACATCGCGGTATGCATTCTGATAAACGCGTGCTGGTCCGCCACCGCCTACTACTAAAATAAGACGTCGGTTTTTATCTTCGTTAAGCCATGAAGTTGTCATTGAAATAAATTTATTTAAAAATTCTGTATCAGGTTTTTCCGGAACTACAATTGAACCGCCTACTGATAAAACTTTAGTAATCATATTCTATTCTCCTATGCTTTTGCAATTTTTTTAAGCATCTTAATCTGCTGTTTAACTTTTTCACTCGAAGGACCGCCTGTTGTTTTTCTAACTTCAACACATGCTTCAGGTGAAATAAAATCATAAATGTCTTCTTCGATTAAATCTGAACATGATTTAAACTCTTCGATACACAGATCTTCGAGTTTACATCCGGCATCAAGTGCAAGACGCACAGCCTTTGCACTTACACCGTGTGCAGTCCTGAACGGCATTCCCTTTCTTACAAGATAATCTGCAACATCTGTTGCATTAAGATATCCGCCTTCACAGCCTTTTGCCATTACTTTTTTATTCCATTTAGCACTTTCTATCATGTAAGTAAAAACTGTAAGGCATGAAGAAACTGTATCAAAAGCATTAAAGAGAGGTTCTTTATCTTCCTGCATGTCGCGGTCATACGAAAGCGGAAGACCTTTCATCATTGTTAAAAGAGAAGTAAGCTGTGCGTAAACTTTTCCTGTCCGGCCTCGTATCAATTCAGCAAAGTCAGGATTTTTTTTCTGCGGCATGATTGAACTTCCTGTAGACCACTTTTCGCTCAAGTCAATAAATCCAAATTCTGTCGTAGACCACAAAACTATTTCTTCGCAAAAGCGTGATAAATGCATCTGAATAAGACTGAAGCATGAAGCAAATTCTATGCAGTAATCTCTGTCAGAAACACTGTCGAGACTGTTTTGAGTTACACCTTTAAAGCCAAGTTCTTTTGCAACCATTTCTCTGTTGAGCGCAAGGCCGCTTCCTGCCAGTGCACCGCTTCCGAGAGGACTGTAATCTATTCTTTTAAGCGCATCGTTTAATCTTTCTGAATCCCGTACAAGGCTCCATGCCCATGCGCATAAATGATGAGCAAGAGTTACAGGCTGTGCGTGCTGCATGTGAGTAAAGCCCGGCATTAAGGTGCCGGTATTTTTTTCTGCAATTCCTGCAAGAACATTAACAAGTTTTAAAATTTTAGAATTAAGTTCAGGGATAACGCGTTTAAGGTAAAGGCGTTCGTCTAAAGCAATCTGATCGTTACGGCTTCTTCCCGTGTGAACTTTTTTTCCTGCTTCACCGATCCTGTCTGTCAAAGTTGCTTCGACAAACGAGTGAATGTCTTCTGCACTGTAATCGATTTTAAGCTTTCCGGATTCAAGATCCTTTTTAATTGATTCAAGACCTTTAATTATTTCTGTGCTTTCTGCTTTAGAAATAATTCCGGTTGCACCAAGCATTTTTGCATGTGCAATGCTTCCTTTGATGTCGTCCATTGCCATGCGTTCATCTACATAAATCGAAGTTTCAAATTCTACAGCCGCTGCGTCAGGTCCTTCTTTAAATCTTCCGTGCCAGAGCGCTGCGTGATTATCCTTAGTTAATGTTCCGTGTTTCATATTGAATGTATTATAGTAGAAAAGCTTGAATAATACAATTAAGGGAAAGTATTTATTCTTCTATCTTGAATGCTTTTTTTCACGTTTTTCTTTGTAAAGCTCTGAGTCAGCCTTTTTAAGAAGATTATCGATATCAGAAGTGTTTATTGAAAATTCAGTACAACCCATGCTTATAGACAGTACAAAAGGATCGATTTCCCTTTCATTGTATTTACGGCATTCATTATTAAGCTGCTCTTTTTTTGTCGGAAAGTCAGAAATATCCATATCAGGAACAACGATTGCAAATTCATCACCGCCGAGTCTTCCAATCACATCTGTTGCCTTAAAAATTTTCTTTAAGATGGATGCCTGCGCCTTAATCGCCCTGTCACCCGCTTCATGACCGAAAGTATCATTAATCGACTTTAATCCATCCATGTCAGAAAAAATCACAAGGCCTTTTTTTCCAATTGAGACATATTGAGAAATTATAACCTGAGCTGCTTCATAAAATCCTCTTCTATTAAACAGCTGGGTCATTTCATCAGTACGGCTCAATGTATGAAGTTTTTCCGAATACTCTTCCAGAGAAATATTTTTTGTTTCAAGACTTGCTTTTTCTCTGTTTGCCTGAGAAAGTTTTATCGAAGCAACAATTTCTTTCGAAATAAGTTCATACGCAGTCTGATAAAATATCTTTTCATATTTACCCAGGCTCAGGATAAAATATCCGTACTGGAAATTTCCAGCGAACAGCGGGAATATTACCTGAAGCGGTGAAATTGATTTGTCACACTTCGATGGAATCATATAATCGCACGGATTAAAATAAATATCCGGTTGAGAAATTCCTTTTCCATTTTTATAAGTCATCTTAATGACAGCATCTTCTGGGAAAGTAAATCCGTTGCTGTCAGAAAAATAAACAGGCTTGTTATAAAGAACCAGAATCGCATCTGAAATATCAAAAAGATAAAAACTGTATAAAAGTCTTGAATAAAGTTTTTCAAGCGGCACAGGTTCCTGTGCTTCGATTAAAAAGAAATGAAGGTTATAAAGCTGAAGCGAACCGTCATAGTGATATTTATCTTTTTCAAGATATTCTTTATTTTCTAAAAATACTTTTTCCTGATTGTGATGCCCCGTACATCCGCACGATTTTCTTATAATTGGAACAGCATCGAAAACAATATTCTGCTCCTTTGTCTTTTTATAAAATAATTCATATCCAAGTTTTGCACATTCATATGCCTGTTTTTCTATAAGCTGATCTACGGTAGAAATATTATGTTCTTTTTCACATGCATCATAAATATTGTCAAAACCTAAAACACTTACATCTTCAGGAACCTTTATTCCGTTTTCTTCAAGACAATCCATGCAGCCCATAGCCATATCATCGTTACAGCAGAACACTGCATTAAAATTATTTTTGCCGTCATGTTCTTTTAGATATTTTGCAAGAGCTTCATATGCGGAATTGTATTCAAATTCTCCATCAATGATTTTTGATTTATCAAGCTGAACGTTGTTTTTTTCGAGTGCACTTTCAAAAAATCTTCTTCTTTCTCTAGATTCATAACTTTCGTCACTTGCCTGAAAGAGAAGAAAATCCTTTCTGCCATGTTCATTTATAACGTGAGTAACAAGAGTTTCTATTGCTTTAGATGGATCAACATGAATCGAAGGAATCCCGTCTAAATTAAAACCGAGAGAAACCTTTGTCATCGGTGGAAAATTTTCAATTTCTTTTTTAAACTCTGCAAAGTTCTTGTAATTAGAAAGGGCTGCTGAACATATGATAAGGACATCAATATTTCCAGGATTAATAAGGCGGCTTAAAGAATTATAATGGAAGTCATATTTTGATAAAGCATTTCCGCGAAGAAGAGGAAATATAATCTGATTACAATCGTGTTCTTTACAAAACTTTTCTATACCTTCGATTACGTTTGAACCGTAATCAGAATACATATTGTTGATAAGAACACCGATACGGAATTTTCTTCCCATTTTTTCCCTGTATTACAAGCATAACTCTCAATATAATTTTACATCCATTTATCGGTTATCTCAAGTAAAAACGGAGTCAAAAAAGAAAATTAAAATATGCCTAGTTTTCCCATTCCATGATAGGTTCGTCGATAGGCTTTCCACCCGGAACCATTGGAAGAATCATTTCATCAATGTCGACTTTGGCATCGATTACACAAGGTTTACCGAGCGCAAGCGCCTTATCAAAAGCCGCTGCAAATTCTTCGGAATTAGATGCGCGGAATGCGTCAATTCCGTATGCATCAGCAAGCTTAAGCCAGTCCGGACCAAAATCCAGTGTCGTCTGACTGAATCTGTTTCCGTAGAAAAGCTTCTGCCACATGCGTACATTTCCGAGAGTACCGTTGTTTTCGATAACAATGATGATAGGAAGATTGTAATGAGCAATTGTTGCAAGTTCGTTGCAGTTCATTCTAAAGCTTCCGTCACCTGCAATGTGAACTACACGCGCTTTAGGATTTGCACACTGAATGCCGATTGCAGCTCCTGTTCCAAAGCCCATTGTTCCTAAGCCGCCTGATGTGTTGAACGTTCTTGGTTTTGTAAACGGATAGAACTGTGCAGTCCACATCTGGTGCTGACCAACTTCTGTCGTAATGAAAGTATCTTCACCTGCAGCCTTACTGATGTATTCGCAGATGAATTTTGGATTTATAGAATCTTTTGGCTGTTTAAAATAGCATGACGGAACTTCCTTTAACCATCCGTGTACCATATCAAGCCACTGAGTATGTTTTGCTTTGTTTACATGCGGAATCAAAGCAGAAAGAACCTGCTTTACGTCTCCAACAAGACTTTCGTCTGTCGTCACGTTTTTGTTTATTTCTGCAGGGTCAACATCAATATGAAGAATCTTTGAATTTGCTGCAAACTTAGAAGGATCTCCAAGCACACGGTCACTGAATCTTGCACCGATTGCAATAACAAGATCACTGTTTGTAATTGCAAGGTTCGAAGCCTTTGTTCCGTGCATGCCGACCATCCATGTACACAGAGGATGAGTTGCCGGGAAAACGTCGCGGCCCATAAGACTTTCCGAAACCGGAATGTCTGCTTTTTCTGCAAGAGTAAGAAGCTCTTTTTCTGCGCCAGAAATTTTTACACCGCCTCCGGCATAAATTACAGGACGTTCTGCTTTATTAATAAGCTCTGCCGCTTCTTTAATCTGAGCATCTGTCGGAACCTTTACAGAAATTGCCCTCTTTAAATTTGCATGATTGCCTGCATTTTTAATTACAGCATCATCAGGATTTTTTAAAGGTTCAAATTCACACAAAGCTGCAGTAACATCTTTTGGAATGTCGATGAGGACAGGACCAGGACGGCCTGACTTTGCAATCACAAATGCTTCGCGGATTGTCTCTGCAAGATTTTCTACGTTCATTACGATTGCATTGTGTTTTGTAATAGGCATTGTAACGCCTGTAATGTCAATTTCCTGGAATGAATCTTTTCCCAAAAGAGGTTTGATTACGTTACATGTAATTGCAACGATAGGAACACTGTCCATGTAAGCGTTTGCAATTCCAGTTACAAGGTTTGTTGCTCCCGGACCTGAAGTTGCCATACATACGCCGACTTTACCGGTTGAACGCGCAAAACCGTCTGCAGCATGACATGCAGCCTGTTCATGAGCTGTAAGAATATGTGTAATTCTGTCTGAATTTTTATAAAGTTCATCATAAATATTTAGGATTGCTCCGCCAGGATAACCGAAAACAGTTTTTACTCCCTGTTCAATAAGACATTCAATAACAATCTGAGCACCTGTGATTTTCATCTTTACCTCATTTCAGGCGGAATTTTATTAAACCCTTTTAATTCGCCTTTGAATTATATTTTGTTCCATATTATAATTTTTATTGAATATGTTCAAGACTTTAAAAATAGTTAATTTTTTTAGTAATTATGTGGGTTTTAGTGATATATGAATTACCTCACACAGACATATCTATATTGAATTTTAGAACGAAATTGGGTATTTTAAATATAATGTTTAATACTATGAAAACGGGCTTTAGAAAATTCAACCTTAAATATTTTTTATGTCTTCTCCTTGCTGTTTTATGCGGAATTTCGGGTTATGCAAATTCCCCGTTTACAGCACACGAAGAAGAAGTTATAGAAGGGATCATGGCTTTCAGGACTTCTCTTTCGGTTATGGAATTTGCCAATGCCCGTGCAAAGGTAGATGAATACCGTAAAAGGGTTTTAAGCGCAGAAGAATGTAAAACTTTAAGCGAACAGGCACAGCTTGTAATCGATACATTCCTTGTAATGGAAACTTACAATTATATTTATGAAGCAGACCCGAACGATTCACGTCTTAAAGACCTGATTCTTCCTCAGATGAGAAAACTCGAGGATTTTATAAAAGTTCATGCTGAATCAGAAATTAATGAATGGCTTTACACTGTTGCAGGGGATGTAATTTCCTGCTGCCTCAGATTTTTACCTAAAGCAGAAGCAATGAAAAAGGGGCTTGTTATTAAAGACTATTATCTAAAAGCACTTTCTATAAAATCTGACTGCTGGTATACGCTTATAAATACAGCCCAGTGGTTTTTCCAGGCGCCTGCAATAGGTGGAGGGAGCAAAGACAAAGCCCGCACTTACTTTGAAAAGGCTTATGCAGCGGCTAAAACACCTTCAGGGAAATATTACACTTCGATAATGCTTTCTCAGTCCCGGTATGCAGACGATAAAAAAGACGAAGCAGATTCCCTTCTTTCAAAAGCGCGCAATATCATTCCGGAAAGTAAATTTGTAAAAAAAATTGCTTCAATAAACCTGATCGGGCATGATTACTTTTATTATGTTACACATCGTGATAATATCGATAAAAAACTGCAGAAATAATTGATTAAAAACAATCCCGGAAAAAATCCGGCAGAATATATTTATGGAGTATACTAAGTTATGGAAGAAAATGAAAAACCGGTAGAGTTAATCGTAAAGTATAAGAAATATTTCGATGAGCTTCTTGCAAATTCCAAAGCACCGGCAAAAATCGATGAAACAAATGTTTATGAAAAAGCAAATCCTGTTCCAAGGAAAATTCTTTTTGACATGCTCAGAGAAAATCATCTTCCTGGAAGCCGCATTGAAAATAAAGAAAACTTTAAGGCATTTTACGAAGCAGTAAAATCCGGAAAGACAGGTTTGATTCTTATGGAACACTATTCAAACCTTGACCTTCCTGCAATAATTTACCGTCTCGAAGAAGAAGGCGAAGACTGGTCAAAGGACCTTGCATCTAGAATTGTTGCAATTGCCGGAATGAAATTAAATGAAGCACATCCTCTTGTACGCGCATGGACAGAGGGATTTACACGAGTTGTAATTTATCCGAGCCGTTCACTTAACAATGTAGAAAATTCTGACATGTCAGAAGAAGAAAAGAAAGCAGAAGAATTAAAATCAAAAAAAATAAATTTCGCTGCAATGCGTGCAATGGATGCATGTAAAAAACGCGGTGAAGTAATTCTTGTATTCCCTGCAGGTACACGCTACCGTCCTGGAGTTCCGGAAACAAAACGAGGTCTTCGCGAAATAGATTCATATTTAAGACTTTTCGATGTAATGATTTTAGTTTCAAACAACGGAAACTGTCTTCGCATAAATCCTGAAGATACAGAAAACATGATGAAAGATCTTGTATGCAAAGATGAAATCATTTTGACTGCAAGTCCTGTAATTGACTGTAAATCTTTCCGAAACGAAATTCTTGAAAAAATTCCTGCTGATGATCCGGATCCAAAACAGCACACTGTTGACCGCATCATGCAGATTCTCGAAGAGCAGCATGACAAAATTGAAAAAATCCGCAACGTTCACGATTACGAATAATCAATAAAAGGAGTGACTATGAACATTTCCGATGAAATTAAATACGCGGGAGTTAACGACCATAAAATTGATTTATTCGAAGGACAGTTTGAAGTTCCGGCAGGAATGGCATACAATTCGTATGTAATCCTTGACGAAAAAATTGCAGTAATGGATTCTGTTGATGCTTCTTTCGGTGATGAATGGCTTAACAATATTAAATCTGTTCTAAATGGTAGAAAACCTGATTATCTGGTAGTTTCACATATGGAAATGGATCACTCCGCAAATATCCTTTCTTTTATAAATGAATATCCGGAAGCAAAAATTGTAGCTTCTAAAATGGCATTTACAATCATGAAAAACTATTTCAAAAATGATTTTCCGGAAAAACAGATTATTGCATCAGAAACAGCTCCGCTTTGCCTCGGTAAGCATACACTCAATTTTATTGCAGCCCCAAATGTTCACTGGCCGGAAGTAATGATGAGTTATGAAAGCACAGAGAAAATTCTTTTTTCTGCAGATGGTTTCGGAAAATTCGGTGCAAACGATATAGAGGATCCTGAAGGATGGGCTTGCGAAGCCAGAAGATATTATTTTGGAATCGTTGGAAGATTCGGAGCAAATGTTCAGGCAGTTCTTGCAAAATTAAAAGGGAAAGAAGTAAAAACAATCTGCCCTCTTCATGGACCTGTTCTTTCTGAAAATATTGAATATTACGTAAACATTTATGATATCTGGTCTTCTTATGGTGTTGAATCTGAAGGAACGATGATTGCATACACTTCTGTTTACGGGAACACAAAAAAGGTCGTAGAAAAACTTGCAGAAATCCTAAAGGAAAAAGGCTGTAAAAAAGTTGTTGTTGCAGATCTTGCACGGGAAGATATTCACGAATGCATCGAAGATGCCTTCAGATATGGAAAACTTATCCTTGCATCTACAACATATAATACAGAAGTATTCCCTAAAATGAAGGAATTCATTGAAAATCTTACAGAAAGAAATTACCAGAAAAGAAAGATTGCCTTTATCGAAAACGGTTCCTGGGGACCGATGGCAGCAAAAAAAATGGCTTCCCTTTTTGAAAATTCAAAAGACATTACTTTTGCGCAGACTGCAGTTTCGGTTAAAATTTCAATGACAGAAGAAACCCTCTCCCAGCTGAACTCTCTTGCAGACGAAATGCTCTGATTTAATTTGTAAATGACGGTTTTCGGGTTTATAATTAACATTAGATTGTCATATAAAACGGAGATCGCCAATGAATTACGATGTCGCTATTATCGGTTGTGGTGTCACAGGTGCTGCAGTCGCCTATGAACTTTCCAAATACAATCTTAAAACAGTAATCCTCGAAGCAGAAAACGACGTAGCCGCAGGAACAACCAAGGCAAACAGCGGAATACTTCATGCAGGCTATGATCCAAAGCCCGGATCTCTCATGGCAATTTTAAACGTCCTCGGAAATGAATACGCCCGCTCTGTATGTAAAAAGCTTGATGTTCCTGTAAAATGGTGCGGTTCTTTTGTATGCGCATTCGGTAAAGAAGATGACATGACGGTTAAGGAACTCTACGGACGCGGTCTTAGAAACAGAGTTTCTGATATGGAAATTTTAAAAGCTGAACAGATTAAAAAACTCGAACCGAATCTTTCGGACAAAGTAACGAGTGCACTTTATGCAAAAACTGCGGGAGTTGTAAGCCCATGGGAGCTTTGCCTTGCGTTTGCAGAAACAGCTGTCAAAAACGGAACTGAATTAAAAAGAAATTTTAAAGTCAGTTCAATTAAAAAAATACCATGCGAACAGTGTAACAAAGAATATAAAAGCGCATACTCAATCACATCTGACGACGGACAGAGTGTAAACGCAAGCTTTGTAATAAACGCAGCAGGAGTTTACGCAGATGAAATACATTCGCTTGTTTCAAAGCCTGCTTATAAAATTAAACCAAGCCGCGGTCAGTATTATCTTCTTGATCACGAAGCAAACGGAATTGTCAGCCGTGTAATCTTTCAATGTCCTTCCAACGGAACAAAAGGAATTCTTGTAGCACCTACATGCCACGGAAACATCATTGCAGGTCCTGATGCAGTGTCTACAGAAAAAGATGATCTTGCAGTAACTTCTAAAGGACTAGAATACATTGCAGAGCTTGCAAAAAAATCTGTTCCGTCACTGGATTTAAGTTTATCGATAAGAAACTTTGCAGGAGTCAGGGCAAATTCTACAGAGGATGATTTTATAATCGAAGAAGTTCCTGAAAGCAAGGGCTTTATAGATTTTGCAGGAATAAAATCACCGGGTCTTACAGCTTCTTTTGCAATGGGAGATGCAGCCCTCATGCTTTTAGAAAAAGCAGGGCTTCATATCGAACAGAAAAAGAAATTTATTGATTCAAGAAAAAAAATAAGATTTGCAGAATTATCATCAGAAGAAAAAGTTGAACTTATAAAAGACAATTACACTTACGGCCGAATCGTCTGCAGATGTGAATCCATTACAGAAGGAGAAATTCTTGCGGCCCTTAACTCTACGATTGCACCTGTAAGCGTTGATGGAGTTAAAAGAAGATGCAACGCCGGAATGGGAAGATGTCAGGGAGGCTTTTGCAGCCCTCGCGTAATTAAACTTTTAATCGACAGTGGAATTGAACCTGAAAACATCATGCAGGATAAAAACGGTTCTTATATCATAACAGGAGAAATGTGATGAACAGCGTTTATGATTTAGTTGTAATTGGTGCCGGTCCTGCAGGTCTTGCAGCTGCATACGAAGCGTGGAATAAAGGTGTTAAAAAAATTCTTTTAGTTGAACGCTCTTCTGAAACCGGCGGAATTTTAAATCAGTGCATACACAACGGTTTTGGTCTTCATCACTTTAAAGAAGAGCTTACAGGCCCGGAATACGCTGCGCGTTTTGCTTCAATGTTAAAGTCTACCGGAGTTGAAGTTGCACTTGAATCGATGGTTTTAGATTTTAAAGAATGCGAAGACGGGTTTAAAACTGTTCACCTTGTAAATCCAAAAGACGGATTTTGTGAAATAAAAACAAAGGCTGTAATTCTTGCAATGGGCTGCCGTGAGCGAAGCCGCGGAGCTATAGGAATTCCAGGGACAAGGCCTGCAGGTATTTTTACCGCAGGAACTGCACAGCGCCTCATAAACTGCGAAGGCTACATGGTCGGAAAGAGGGTTGTAATTCTTGGAAGCGGTGACATCGGTCTTATCATGGCACGGCGCCTTACACTTTCTGGTGCAAAGGTTTTAGCATGCGTTGAACTTATGCCATACTCCGGCGGGCTTGCAAGAAACATTGCACAGTGTCTTAACGATTTTAACATTCCGCTTTATCTTTCTCACACGATTACAGACATAATCGGAAAAGAACGCGTAGAAAAAGTAATAGTTTCAAAAGTAGATGAAAAACGAAAGCCGGTTGCAGGCTCTGAAATAGAATTTGAATGTGATACAGTTCTTTTGAGCGTAGGACTTCTTCCAGAAAACGAGCTTTCAAAAAATGCAGGAATTAAAATTGACAGAAGAACTAAAGGTCCTTTTGTTTTTGAAAACAGGGAAACATTAACTTCAGGAGTTTTTGCATGCGGAAACGTTGTTCATGTTCACGATCTGGTTGATTATGTTACAAAAGAAAGTGAAACGGCAGGGAAAGGCGCTGCTCAATATATTTTATCACAGCAAAACAGCGGTGCTTCATTTAATTTAAAGGATGCAGTTGAAGTTTTAACAGACGAAAATATTTCTTATACTGTTCCGCAGTACATACACAAAAACACAGAAGAAAAAGTCGTTTCAATTTTCTTTAGAGTGCGGAGCGTTTACAAAACCGATGCCTTAATAGCAGTTTACAAAACAGACGGCAAAACAAAAACAAGGATTGCTTCGTTTAAACGTGAGCACATGGCGCCAGGAGAAATGGAACAGATAAATATTGCCGTTTCACAGTTTACAGACACACAGAATGATTTTAAAATTCTTGTGGCAATTGAAAAACCGGAGGAAGCAGAATGAAAGAATTAATCTGTATATGCTGTCCAAAAGGATGTCACTTAAAGGTTGACGAAAAAAATGATTACAAAGTTACAGGGAACAGCTGCCCGCGCGGAGAAGAATACGGTAAAAACGAAATTACAGATCCCAAGCGCACCGTAACCCACACAGTAAGAGTAAACAGTCACACTCACCCGCGTCTTTCGTGCAAGACAGACAGAACGGTTTCTAAAAGCCTGATGTTTGATATAATAAAAGAGCTTGATAAAATAACAGTAAATCCGCCTGTAAACATAAAACAGGTTTTAATAAAAAACGTCTGCAACAGCGGAGCAGATATCATTGCGACACAGGAGCTTGTATGAAATATATTATGGCATTCGATGCGGGAACAACTTCAAACCGCTGCATCATCTTTAACAAAAAGGGCGAAATATGCTCTGTAGCTCAGAGAGAGTTTAAACAGATTTATCCAAAACCGGGCTGGGTTGAACACGACGCAAACGAAATCTGGGCAACACAGCTAGGAGTTGCAACATCTGCCATGGCAAAACTCGGAATATCTGCAAAAGACATTGCCGCAATCGGAATTACAGACCAGAGGGAAACTACAATCGTCTGGGACAAGGTTACAGGTGAACCTGTTTACAATGCCATCGTATGGCAGTGCCGCCGCACTTCTGCATACTGCGATAAATTAAAGGCAAAAAAACTTGAAAAAAAGATACGCGATAAAACAGGGCTTATAATCGACGCATATTTTTCTGCGACAAAATTAAAATGGATTTTAGACAATGTAAAAGGCGTAAGGGAAAGAGCCGAAAAAGGTGAGCTTCTTTTTGGAACAGTAGAAACATGGCTTATATGGAAGCTTACAAACGGAAAGGTTCATGTAACAGATTATTCAAACGCATCAAGAACAATGATGTTTAACATAAACACATTAAAATGGGACGATGATATTTTAAAGGAGCTTAACATTCCAAAATGCATGCTACCGGAACCAAAACCTTCCAGCTGTGTTTACGGTGAAACAGACAAAAGCCTTTTTGGATCTCCTATAAAAATTGCAGGAGCCGGCGGTGACCAGCAGTGCGCACTTTTCGGGCAGACATGCTTTAACAAGGGCGAAGCAAAAAACACATACGGAACCGGATGCTTTATGCTCATGAATACCGGAACAAAACCAGTGTTTTCTAAAAACGGTCTTCTTACAACAATCGCATGGGGCTTAAACGGAAAAGTAAATTACGCACTCGAAGGAAGCGTTTACATTGCCGGTGCTTCCATACAGTGGCTGCGTGATGAAATGCACATCATCGATTCTGCAGACGAAGCAGATTACATGGCAGAAAAAGTTCCTGATACAAACGGCTGTTATGTCGTTCCTGCATTTACAGGACTTGCTGCTCCTTACTGGGATCAGTATGCACGCGGAACAGTAGTAGGACTTACACGCGGTGTAAATAAATATCACTTTGTCCGTGCAACACTTGAGTCGATTGCTTATTCAACTTATGACCTTGCATCTCAGATGGAAAAAGATCTTGGAAGTAAAATCAAATCACTTAAAGTCGACGGAGGTGCAAGCCGTTCAAATATTTTAATGCAGATTCAGTCTGACCTTCTTGATAAAGATTTATACAAACCAATCTGTGTAGAAACAACAGCAATGGGAGCAGCATACTTTGCAGGACTTGCAGTCGGTTACTGGAAGAACACAGATGAAATAAAAAAGAACTGGAAGGTAGAAAAAATCTATAAAAGCACGATAACAGACGAAGACAGACAAAAGCGAATCAAAGGCTGGCATAAAGCAGTTAAACGCGCGCTCGACTGGGAAAAAGATTAACGATGCGAAAAGATTTAATACGAAAGCAGCTCAGGTTTTTCGGCACCGTTCAGGGGGTAGGCTTTCGCTATACTGCAAACTCAATTGCACAGAGCCTTGGAATTACAGGCTTTGTGTATAACGATTTTGACGGAAGCGTTTTAATGGAAGCCCAGGGAACAAAAGCAGAAATAGAAAATCTAATCTCACGGCTCAACGACGGAATGTTCATTTCGATTGACAGAATAGAAAAAAATGACTTACCAGTTGATACATCAGAACGAAGCTTTAGAATAAAGGGCTGGTAAGGGATGGTTGAAGATTTTTTTAAGGGGAACAGGATCTACGACCGGGTCATATGACATAGTTTCTTTATTCTGCCAACAGCTTATAAAAATAAATATGAAAGAAAATACAATTACTGAATATCTTTTATTTACAATTACACACTCTTCTTATGATTATTTGTATGATACACTTTCATAACCCTCCCGGAATAGTTTTATCAGAGAGCTGTATGCATCATTTATCTTCGTATCATAATTTGCATAATAATACGTCTTATTCCGTATTTTTTTAATTACATATGTTGAGGTCCTATCGACTGCCGGAGAAAGAGAACTGTCTATCATTACAACATTTTCAGGCCTTCTTCTAAGTATTTTAAAAGCTTTAGGATTTTGAATCATAATCAGTCTTTTAAATCCATCCTGTTCCCAGATATTAAAATATGGTTCATCACGTACATTATACAATGCACGAACTGCAAGTAAACCGTTATCTACATTAACAAGAATCATCACTGAGCAGTAGTCGGATTCTGCAATCAACTCATTCAACTGCCGTTCTACTTCATTAAAGAATTTACTGTCGATATAAAAAGGTTCAAACCCCATAGCATTATTTTTCTGTAACTCGCAATAAAAAGTATTCTGTATATCCTTAAATGAAACCTGCATTTTACGTTCTGTTTTGCAGCTGTTGAACATCAGACAGTATGAAACAAAACTAAACAAAAGAAATATAATTGTGATTATTCTATTCCTGTTTTTCATAAGCATTTCTATAATCCTTTAAGAGTAAATATATATACCCACGTTGATTATAAGCACTCGGATACAGAGGTGTTTTAGAAAGGACATAGTTTATATCTTCAAGCGCCTTTTCATAATTAGTAAATTTTGTATAAATCATACTCCTGCATAAAAATGGTTTAATGCTATATGGAGATAATTCAATTGATTTATTTATGTCGGCAAGCGCTTCATCAAGTTCATTTAACTCCATTCTAACTGCAGCTCGATCCATATATGCAACACCGTCCATTGGGTTAGCTTTAAGTACTTGATCAAGAATTTCTTTTGATTCCTGAAATTTTTTCTCATAATACAATTTTTCAGCATATTTTTTTGAAATATTCTGTGAAAAAACAAAACTGCTTAATACTAATAACAAAAAAGTTAAAAACACCCTTTTTATCATAATTCAACCTGCGCTATATGTTTTAAATTAAGTTTGTTTCTATTTTTTAAACTGTACGCAGTTTTAGAATTCGGGTGGAAGAACAAGAATTCCATCATCACAAATTTCAGTTTCCAGCTGATCCTCAGTTAATGGTAAATGATATAATTTCATATCCATTGACTCTAAATTATATCTCATGCTAAAGCCATATTCATTTTTTTCACTTCCAGTAATAATTTCATTTTCAGCAAATGTTGAAGCAAGATGATATGTGTTTTGATTATTATCCTTTACCGTAATAAACAGCCTCAAATAATTTTCATCATCTGACGAATCAATGAAAAAATCATACTTGCGGCCATCTATTTCAAATATCAAGTTTTTTTCATTACAATTTGCTTTATTAATGAGTATTCCATTAATTTGCGTTTCAGATATTTCATTCTTCTTGCATGAGAAAAACAACACTGAACTAATTATAAGGAGTTTCACCATCAATCGAGATACTTTCATTTGGTTTCCAATCATCTTTTGTTCCTTCATTATCATATTTCACATCCACTAATTTACTTTCAAATTTTATATCATCATTATTAGATTTTTTTTATTTTAGAAGTGACAGTTTTTAAAAAATTAAATACACCATTTCCCAATCTTTCCAGACTCATTTCTTGTTTCGATTTGAAATAATTTTCTCTATCAATGTCATAACTATCTAAAAGTCCAAATTCCCCATAACGATTATAATAGGTAAAATTTGAAATTAAATGAAATTGTGGATGACTATAACTAACATTTGCTGCAGCAAGTATTGCATTTCCATCCGGTCTTCGTGCAAACTCTCATTTCTGCTCCTTAAACTGTTTTTCCACTTGGTATTGATGGGATTAAAAATCAGTTCTTTCTGATTGTTGGAAAAACACTATACAAGATTAAAATTTATTACATCCACAAGTTAATACATAAAATTTTAATATTGTAGTAAACAGCCTTCATTTTCCTCTAAGTTCCCATCATTGTTAATGTCAAAATTAATAAATCTTGGCTTTAATCCATCTTTTATTTCGAGATAATAACGATTATTAAAATAATCACCTTCAGCTTCTTCAATAACACCATCGCCGTTTTTATCATACTTAATAAAACCAATTTCGGTATTTTCAGACTCGTCTGAATCTATGTTATCATCACTGAGTATATAGGCACATACTGTCATATTTCCCGTATTCCCGATTATATAAAAAGAATAAATTATCCGATCTTCCTTAAAAGCGTAATAATTGAACTTTTCTATAACCATATCTGGGCTTTTACGTCTCATAACTTCATGTTCATGCATAAAGTGGGAAAAATAAAAATATTTCTGTACATATCCTTTTTTAATCAAGTTTTTCTCTGATTCGTACCCAGAAAATTTATATTTTCCTTTCTTTCTTGAATCAGTAAAAAATGAATGTTTAAAAATCAAATGTTCTGTTATTTTATTATTTTTATCTTTTTCCCATACATAACACAATTTGTTATCAGTAAAGAAATTAAGATATATAACTGAATCTTCTGTATTGTATTCATAGAGAATAATTCCTGTTTCACTTTTGTTATCTGGATCACCCCAGAGTTTTACAACAGCTTCCTTAGAAAGATTGTATTTTAACTGTTTTAAATCATATCTTCGCATGCTCTGTGCAAATATTGAAGTTGAAAATAAAAGGCTTACAATGACTATAATAAATCTGTTTCTCATTTCTGCTCCTTAAACTGTTTCCACCTTTTTGTGATTTAATCCTACATATTACTATTTGTAGTATTTAAATTCTAATCATTCCAAAACAAAAGATTTTTCAAAATTAACTATTCTTGCCTTAACATTTCCATCACGAAAAATGTCCAATTCAACCGTTATTCCATTATCCATAGAAATTACTTTCTTTACAGCAGGAAATTCATTAGAAGTCTGATTTTTACAAACAAATGTTGTTTCTGAATATTTATCAGCTGTTAACCAATGCTGAATTAAGCCCTCTGAATTACTATAACTTTCTGAAAAATCTTTATTTGAATTGGAAAGAGTATAACTATTTGGTGTTATTTGATTCATATTTATATCAAATAACAGGTTATCATTGCACAAATAAACAAAATACTCATTATTATCTTTATAGATTGCTTCATCAGATCTATTTTTTTTATATCTTAAAGGAAGATATGACTCAATCTCCTTCGTATCTAACAACTCAACTAAGTCTGGAAAGTTTTGAAAACTTACATCAGTCGCCATTCTTAAATTACAATCATAGGTAAAAAACATTTTAACTGTTTCTTTACTTTTGTTCTGATAAGCCGAAAAATTTGTTGTCGAAATAAAGTAACCTGAAAGTAAAATTTTATCATTTTTAATAATAGAAAAATAATAATTATAATCATCACGAGGAGTCAGAGTCCAGATTTTTTTTTGAAATTTTTCTGCCTCGCTCTTTGATTTGAAATAAAATATTTTTCTTACATTATCAAATTCCTGAAAGTTACTAAAAGGGATAACTATGCCTTTCTTACAGACACTAGACGATAAATCACTTATCTGATTATTATTGAATAATTCCGATTCAAGATTTTCATTGTATTCCCAAAGAATAATTTGTGGTTTTGAAAAATTACAACCTGAAATAAAGAATACAAACACAAGAGTTAATATTAACATAAATTTTTTAGTCATTGCATATGCATACAAATTGTTATATGCTGGAACAGATGCAGTTTTCTGTTGAATTCCTGCTGAATTTAACATCGAAATCCAGCTTTTTTCGTGAGAAACGTGTTTTTTCTTCGTGCAAAATCTCATTTCTTCTCCTTAAACGGCTTTCTACAGTTACAAAAAGGGCTTTTTACCCTTTTTCTTATATAGTAAACAAATCAATTTTAGCGTAATCAGATATACAGCATTTTAATATACTCAGAAAATGATTGAGCCCAACTTGTTGAATATTTAAAACGGATTTGATATATACTTAATGGATTATCTTGCATCTGTTTTTTTACATTTCCCAATTCAAGAATCTTTCTATCATTAACAATTTGATGCATTTTATCGTACATTAAAATTAGAATCATTTTATCAATAATATCAAGCTGAACATTATATTTTTCAGGTGATTTATTAAGTATTTTCTTCATGGTAAATAATATTTTTAATGAATCAATATTAGGTAATTCCAATCTTCCTGATATAATTTCTTCCTCTTTGAAGACTACTTGTGAAAAAGAAAACAAATATCCGTATCGTTTAATTGTGGTTCTGTCAGTCGGATAAAATATTTGTGTTTTCTTAATTCCAGGATTATCACAATCACTTATTGTGGTAGCAAGCTTATAGTTAGCATATGCCAGATAATAATCATCACCCCTTTTTAGGAATTCACCATTCCTTGTATAAAAATACTCTCCTGTTGAACTTATAACCTTAAAAAAGCCTTTTTCTGATTCTATATAGAAAGATGTATCATTTGGTGAAAGAATATAACCTTCCTCACCTTTTTTGTTAGAAAAGTCAATCTCGTGCGTTTCAAGATTCATGCCCTTATAACCATAAGAACCGGCATTTAATAAATCATCTACCAGGGAATTATAAAAGTCATTTGCAAAAAAACTTAAATTGTTAAAAATCAAAACACTGAGTGACATCAGCAGTATTTTCCTTCGACAAAAAAACATATTATTTCCTCTTTGTATTAATATATAACATTACTTTCTTCGTGCAAACTCTCATTTCTTCTCCTTAAACGGCTTTCTACGGTTACAAAAAGGGCTTTTTTTACCCTTTTTGTGACTTAATCCAGCATATTACTATTGATAGGAAAAGAGAAATTCCCTATACAATGTGAAGTTGCATAGGGAATTTTCTTTAATAAAACACTCTGTATGAATTTTCCCCATCAGTTAAAGTATCGTACTCTAAATTATAGTTTACTTTATTAAAGACACGTATTTTTTTCTTTTCAGAATCATAAACATAAACATTTGTATAAAGATTTGGATAATTTTTATTATTTTTACATAAATAATTCATAAAATATTTTACGCCATTTATTTCAAATACCGTATGCATAGTTTCACCTAGAAAAACATCTGCTTTTTTATGAAATAATTCACGCATCAAAACTTTTTCTATCTCTATATGAAAAGCTTTGTTGAAATCTATTTCAGTATATTCACTGTCTATCAGAGTTTCGATTAATTCATTAGAAAATTCATTTACGTTATCATCATCACGTAACATTTGTTCAAATTGTTTACTGTTTTCTCTACTTCTTGTTCCACAACTTTCAATAGCTATTTTAATTTTTGTCTCAATATCTCTCTTTTTTTCATAAGAGATATATGTTGATTTACAAGAGCATACAAGATAAAAAATTAATGTAAATAAAAAAAATACTTTAGTTTTCATTATACCCTCCAACATGTCCCCATACAACAAAATCAATATTTCCATCGTTATTTATATCAAGAAAAGTCTTAAAGATCGGACCTTCTTTCCCTGTATTCGGATCTATATTTGAAGCTACATAAATTTGAATTTTATATTTCCTTTCCTTCTGTGTAATTGTAACTGCCCCTGAATTACGCTCAGTTACAGTAGAGTGTTTTGCTCCAATCGTATCATCATCTTTTGCTAATCGCTTAATTTCTGCATTAGCTTGTTGAACTTTTTCAATATAATTACCAATATATTCATACTTATACTTGCAGCATATGCATACAAATTGTTATATGCTGGAACAGATGCAGTTTTCTGTTGAATTCCTGCTGAATTGAACATCGAAATCCAGCTTTTTTCGTGAGAAACGTGTTTTTTCTTCGTGCAAACTCTCATTTCTGCTCCTTAAACTTTTTACCCTTTTTTTCTGACTTAATCCAGCATATTGCTATTGATGGGAAGAAAAGATAAACTCAAATTTATATTTTAGAAAGTAAACATCATCTTCCCTGCCATTAATAAAAGACCTTTACTGTCTTCATTATTGTTCGCTCTTGTTCCGAATCATAAAGCGGCTTTTTAACTAATTCATAACTCAAATCATAATTTATTTTATAATAAATCATCTTTTCGTCTCCTTTCTGTAAAATCAAAAAGTTCATAATCGGAGGATCATTTTTATATTTATAATCATTCAGCATACAGTACCATAGTTTGTCTTTCATTTTATAATAACATACATACGTTGGAAGCAAATTAGTATATTCTTCTTTATAAATATCTCTATATGCAACTCTAAAAACAGCCGTACTGTAGAAATCATCGTATGAAGCTTTTATATATTCCTTTCCCAATAAATAGTTCTCAATTTTTTTTGAATATTTATTACTTTTCGGGTCTCTGGCATTAAAACGTTCAACTTCTGTGGAACTGTAAACCAATTCAACAAAACTAAACAAAAGAAATATAATTGCGATTATCCGGTTTCTATTTTTCATATTGTCTCCTGAAACTGTTTTTGTATTTTATTCAGAATATATTTTAAATAAATCCATAAGCTGTATATAATTCCTGTCAATTTCACCATAATGATTTGCATAATAATATTTTCTTCTATTTATCATCTTTATAACATACTGTGAAGTACCATCTGAAACAATGAGGTTACTTGCTGTAATTATCAAAGCTTTTCCAGGACGTGATTTTAAAATATTTTTAGCATAACTTTGATCTACCTGACAGTATTTTTGATTTCCGTGACTACTCCATGAGTGAAAAAAATTTGATTTTTAGAATTATATAAAACAGATATTGTATATCTCCCATGATTTACTGAACTTTGAACTAATATGGAATAATAATCAGAATCCTTTATTATTTCATTTAGTTGCTTTTCAACGTTGTCAAAAAATTCTTCATTTATATAAAAGGGATTAAAATCCATCATATTTTGTTTTTCCGAAACGTGATAATAATAATCCTGTATATCCTTAAATGAAACCTGCATTTTACGTTCTGTTTTGCAGCTGTTGAACATCAGACAGTATGCGATAAAACCAAACAAAAGAAATATAATTGTGATTATCCGGTTTCTATTTTTCATGTTGCCTCACTTATCCTGTTTTTGTATTTTATTAAACAGATACAATGCAAATCTGTCATAGACAGCATTACGTTTGATTAGTTTGCCGCTTATTTTAATTCTTCACCACAGTTCAAACAATTATTTTTTAAGAAATAATGGAATCCTTTATAGTGCCTTGAAAGACAATTATAAAAATCAATTAATTTTACATGACATCTAGGACAATTAAAATTTTGAATAACTATGAAATAGATTATTATCAGAAATATATCAAACAAGAATAGTCCAATTCTTGAAAAATCAGTCTGCAAAATAGCAACATTACCAATAAATAGTAGCAATGGTGCAAGATAAAGCGTCAAATGAAATTTTGTTCTTAATTTCATTACATTTCTCCTCAACTTTTTTCCTTACCATTAATTAAACCATCTCAAGTCTAAACCGTCAAATAAAAATTATTGTTTTTTTAACTTTTTTTATTTTTTGTAAGAATTTATTAAAAAAAAGAATATCTATATGTAGGGGCTGGTAAAGCCCCGGCGCCCGGTGCAGGCCGGAGCATATCATTAAGTATGGAGAAGAATATGGATATTTCAACTGTTCCACAGAGGGAATACAAAGACAGGCTTTTTAAGGCGATTTTCGGAAGGAACACAGAAGAAAGCAAAAGGTGGCGGCTTGAACTTTATAACGCACTTAACGGAAGCAGCTACACAGACCCCGATGCCCTCGAAGTAAATACAATCGAAAACGTAATCTACCTTACGATGAGAAACGACGTTTCATTTCTCGTCGATTCCCAGATGACGCTTTATGAACAGCAGTCAACCTATAACCCCAACCTTCCGCTCCGCGGGCTCATGTATTTTTCACAGCTTTACCAGATGCACTTAAGCCGCATGGGTAAAACGCTTCACAGAAGCACTCTTGTAATGATTCCAAATCCAAAGTTCATTGTCTTTTACAACGGGGAACGCGAAACTCCAGACAGGCTCGATCTAAAGCTTTCCGATGCCTTTGAAACTCCCGAAAAAACAGGAAACTTTGAATGGACTGCAGAGCTTATAAACATCAATCCTGACCACAACATATCACTTCAAAAAAACTGTGAACCGTTATATAATTACATCCAGTACGTATCGCGCATTTCCGAAAACAAGAAAAAGGGAATGAGCGCGGTGGCTGCCGTTGACGAAGCCATGAACTGGGCCATCCACGAAAAGTTGCTGGACGGCTTTTTTAAGGTTCAGAAAGAGGAGGTGCTTGCAATGAGTCTTACAGAATATGA
>Ga0129306_1000524_pt1 | contig 59401 bp, 53 predicted proteins | sample P827metagenome_FD_94438 | JGI IMG/M metagenome (GOLD analysis project Ga0129306, IMG submission 94438) | Capybara group fecal microbial communities from Wisconsin, USA - P827 metagenome | ecosystem: Host-associated > Mammals > Digestive system > Large intestine > Fecal | place: USA: Wisconsin... | reverse complement strand
TTTAAGACCTGTTATCGTTGTGCCGTTTACAGCTGTCCAGTTTGTGCCGTCTGCAGAGTATTCCATCGTTTCACTAACGCCGGTAATGGTACCGTCTTCCGAAGCACCATCAGTTGCATTGGTCGAGCCAAGTCCAGTCGGTGCAGCCGGACGTGAAGAAAGTGTTACCGGAACCCACACACTTGGGGTATGGTTATCATCCGATGCAGTCTTTCTGATATATACGGTTGGAGTAGTTTCATCAAGAATCGAAGAAAAATCCGTAATCACTGTGCCGTTGTCATCAGAAGCAACCTCATATCCCAGCTTTGCCGATATGGTTTCATCCGGGTAGTTTATATTAAGCTGATTGGTATCAGCGGCAGGTGCAGTTTCTGCAGCCTTTTCGATAGTGTAAACCACGTGTGCAGTCTCGCAATTTGATTCACTTGCACCGACGTTTACCGAGGCTACATAAGTTCCAACATCAACAGGCGCTCCGGTAAGCGTTACATTATCTTTTGTATATGTTATATCGGACACATATGGAAAGACTGTGGTATCATACCCTGGTGATATATGGGCTTCCTTGCCTGAACCATCAAAGATAGGTTCTTCCGGAGCAATAACAGAAAGGGATATCCCTTCAGCTAACTCACATCCGGAATTCGAACAGGTTGCAGTAATGGTATTATTATTTGCAGAATAGGAAAGGTTATGTCCTGTCGAAGGAATTACCCAACTGTTCTCAGCAATTTCATTTACACCCTCTGCATCACTAAAATACTTACCACAACGATTGCATTTCCAGTAAGCGCTGTTACCGGATGTCGTACAGGTTGCTGCCACCGCCGGATAATCCGTCAAATCATGTGGTACAGAAGTAATCTTCATATATTGTGTTCTGCTATTGGTATCCGTAGCCTCTGTCCAGGCTTCATTGTCAGTAGACGTCTTCAGTTTTACACAGCCAAGAGTAAGATTTCCGGATCCGCCTTCTCCAGTTCCTTTACCAATGCCTTCTTTTCCGGCTGCTCCGGTTGCCACAACAGTACCACCATAAACATATACATTGTCACCACCTCTGGAAGCCTGTGCACCACCACCGATACCGGCACTGTTTTTTCCTCCGACTGCAGTTACATCTCCACCATAGATTTTCACATTACCTTTCACATCTTCGTACCCGCCATATACACCAGCGCCTATACCTGCTCCCCCATCGTCCCAATCATCGCTACCACCATAAGCACTAATTGTACCTCCATAAATGGTAATATCATTGTGATAGTTCCATTCTCCACCGCCAATTCCGGCACCATGTTCATTACCGTAAGCGGTAATTACACCACCATAAATATTCAAAACACCGCCTGCTTTATAGTCATCGCCACCAATACCGGCACAATCCCAATCCCATTCACAATTTCTTGCATCAGCAATCAGCTGCCCTGTACCTAAAATTGTATCCGACGTGCTACCCGCGTAAATATTAAGTGTTTTAGAATAACCATATTTTGCATTGACAGAAATACCCTTTTGCGCAGTAAGCTTCGCTCCATCAAGCAAAATCAGATTTACCGTACCTATAACCTTAATCCTATCAGAGATGGTTACATTATCACTAACAACATAAGTTTTACCATTGTACCATGTCCGCGTATCACTTTCTACTTTGATACCGACATTAGCGGAAAGCGTACCATCTGCCAAAGGTTTGCCATCTGTACTATATCGGCGATAGATAACATCCTCTGTGAACGGATTATTATTCTGCCCCGGGTCATAACCTGTCAAGGTAACTTTTTTGTTCCCATACTCTCCACTTGCTGAAACAACTATCCAGTATTCTGCAATATGGCCATTACAGTAAGGTTTGTATTCATAATCATTATCCCAACGGCAAAGAGTATTAAGGTTATCGGTATAATCATCATCTTTGTAATACCACTCATCACTCTCCAAAACGTAGTCGGTATTACCGACTCCTTCATCAACTATATAATATCCACCACTTTGAAGAGTTACTTCATAATCAGTAGCACTGGCATTCATCTCACGCCAATAATACCCTAAAATGTCTCCTTCATAAAAATCACCGATATCACCGATTCTTTCCCTTACCACCATCACATCACAACTCGCACTCTTGGTGCTGTCCGCAATACTGGTGCAGGTGACGGTAGCACTGCCAGCCCGAATACCCTTGGCGTAAACGGTCAGAGTAGAGGTGGCATCCGTGCCGATTTCATTGCCCGCAGTACAGTTCGCATCAGAATACAGCTTCACCGCGTACGGATTCGTTCCGCCAACGCTCCACTTCACAGTCTTGTCCGTAGCATTGTCGGGGGTAACGGTAGCCGTAAAGGAGACCGTACCTTCCACATCGATGGCCTGTGCGGTGGTCTTGTCAAGACTTATACCTGTCAGCAGGGTTTCGGTCGGCGACGTAGCATATCCGTATACCTTAATTGATGTGACACCTCCCATACCCGTGCCTTCATCAATATATCCACTTCCGGAACGCTTATTTATTTTGAATGGTGCCTCGGTATCCGTGAAAATTAGACTATTGTCAATAAATTCACATTTGGTGATGGTGTAACCTTCTTTTCCCTCAACAATCACAGAACCTTCATCATTTTCACCCCAGGACCATTTTCCATTATAATAATCATATACAGTATCTATGTTTACCTCGACCACGCCATCCACAGTCTGGTAATAGGTGGTTTTGCTTGTAGGTGTAATGGTAGTCAGCAGGGTTTCGGTCGGCGTCTGTGCCACGTTCACCGTGAATGTATTTGTACCAGGATCAAACGTCACCTTGCTCAAATCAAGCTTTAAAGCGGGGCGAACACCAAGCGTGTCCCCCACATAGTAGCCAAAGGAGTCGTCCACGCTGCCGTTACCGCCGTCCACGCACGACGCATAACCATCGAAGGTGGGCGAGCAGAGCCACCATGCATTGTAAGCTCCGGATGCCTGAGAACATTTTCTGGTTTCATCTGTCATTGCATTTGCCTGTTCCGTTGTCAGAAGAAACATTTTGCCGTCGACAATTGCAGTTTTTACATCATTCGAAATTTCGTCCGTATAGTATTTGTCTACGGCGCTTTCCACTGTAGAACCGCTATAAGTATTGCTTGAACCATTGCTGTCATACTTCGACGCATCAACACATTCCTTTGTAAGCAGGGTGACGGTACTCTCGTCGTAATCTATGAGATACCATTGCTTGTTGTCAAAGGTTATTACATTTGTTGTGTTTTTTAAGCTTGCATAAGGTATGTCAGCCGCATACGCCGTCAACCCCATCCCCGGCATCAGCCCGACGACCATCGCCAGCGTGAGCAAAAAGCTCAGTAGCTTCCTTCCTAATTTTCGTTTTTTCTTCATGTGAAACCCTCCTTGAGATTATTTTTGATATCATTGCGTATAAGTTACGAATTGCTCCGCGCTTGGCAAGAGCTTATACGCACAAAAACCGCCTTACCTGACAGGGCATAATACCCCACCTGGTAAGACGGTTATCCTTCACGAATATATGTTGTTTTATACGAAAAAAGGGCGCAGTTAGCCCATGCTCTGCTCTGCTCTGCTCTGCTCTGCTCTGCTCTGCTCTGCTCTGCTCTGCTCTGCTCTAAGAAGTGTAGGTCTAATCCTCATGGCAGTCAACCCCCTCTTTTCTAGCATTATCCCTAAAAAAGCGAATAAAATCCCCTAACTCATTTTCTATGAAAATTATATCAATTAAAGCGCAACAAAAGCGCAACACAGATCAATAAAGTTTTTCATTAACCGGAAATTTTTCTCAGCATGTAATTCTATGAAGATATTTCCGGTTTAAGAAAATAGTTTCGGCTGTATGGTTGTTTGTAATGGTTGCTTCGGCTATATGAAGATTTGTGGAGGCGGAGTCACCCGTTCGCTCTTAAATGGGGCTTTTTTTCAACGTATTTTTACTAATATTCCAGATGATTTCGGCATATAGCCAAAATGAGTCACCCTTACGTCCGACGTAAAGGTGACTCATTTGTGATTACGCTTCGTTCATATATTTCTAGAAATATATTCTCTATGGCTCCCATTCGCCATCATTGTTTACCCAGTATCCATCTACGTACTGGTTGTATACTCGGTAACCGTTGGATCCGAAATAGTAACACTTTCCATTGATCCAGAGCCACTGACTTACAGGATACCAGCCAGATGCATCTTCATACCAGAACTGGCCATCTTTTTCTCCCCAGCCGCCACCGTAGTAAGTTTCAATCCAGGCGCCGTCTGATCCCAGCCAGAATCCATCTCTATATTCTGAGTAATCCATGTAGCCATCTGATGTGAAGTAATACCACTTGCCATCAATCTTCTGCCACTGGCTTGATGGATACCATCCATCTTCATCCTGATACCACCAGCCTGTGTTATCCTGATACCATTTACCCTGTGGCTTATATGTTGCATTTCCTTCAGAATCATACCACTGACCATCAACCCATTCAGTTCTGTAAGGACTCTGAGTTTCAGTTGGTACTTCTTCGCTTGAATTATCTTCAGTAGTTTCTTCAACCTCAGGAGTCACATCAACTTCCTTTGGAGTCTCTTTTGGTTCCTCTTTTGGCTCATCCTTTGGTTCGTCTTTTGGCTCGTCTTTTGGCTCGTCCTTTGGCTGTTCTTTAATTATAGATTCGATGCATTTTGCTTCTGAATCAAAATGATTAGCATCACCTACAACCTTGTACCATACATAATAGGTTCCGGCGTCGGTTTTTGTCGGGATGGATGTACCCCAGTCGGAAGTCGGGGCTGTAGTAGCGTCGGTGCCGAGGGCGTACTGCATCTCACCATCTGAAGTAACTCCTGCTGTCACAAGTTCCTGTGCCGAGCCGGTAAATATCAAGTCGTTAGCTTCAGGAGCCGTTGTGACTGTGGAAGCAGGAAGTTCAGGGAACGCCATCTTCTTAAGTGTATCAATTGACTGACCTTCACTGTTGATGGAAATAGTAGTTTTACTTGTGTTATCTTCCGGGTCAGTCCAACCGGTACCGGCAATCGCATTTTTCAAATAATCAATTGCCTTATTGCCTCCTATCGCAACAACCGTCGCGTTCTCACCAACAGTCACAGCACTTTTCGTTTTCCAATTCACATCCATGCCTGAATGGATTCCTGTTCCTGTTTTTCCTATAGCATTCACCTTACCGGATATGATATTGACCCCATACTCATATTTCTTTGTCTGAATACCGTTATACGCTCCTTCAACATTTATCTCAGCATCTTTTATAGTAAGAGCATATGCTTCAATACCGACTGAATAATTACCGCTTCCTTTTACTGTAAGTTTTCCAGCTCCAGAAATTGTAATATAACTACTACTGTTAATACCTATCTGAACATTGCCGCTTACTCCAACTTTGTTATCAGAGTCTTCTGATAGAACGATACTAAGACTATCATTTCCACTATAATATATTCCACTGGTAGAATTATAAATGGGTTCTGTATAACCTGCAGCAATATCAACTCCGTTCAATGTAAGCTTATTGGTATCCACATCGTAGCTTACTGTTGCACCTTCATCCGTATCACCAAGCACGTCGTCCTTGTTCGCGCTCGTCACCTGTACACCGCCGACCCAGAGTGGATACTCAACGACCGGCGTCAACTCAAATTTCTTCGTGCTAGAATCAAACGTCACCTTGCTCAGGTCGAGCTTTAAAGCGGGGCGGACACCGAGCTCATACCAGGCATTATCGCCAGAAACGTAGCCGTCTTCGCTGTACACAAGCGCCGCCTTGTTAGGACTGGAGCCGCGCGAGCGCAGCCACCAGTAATAGCTCATTGCCGTGGAGCATTTTCTTACATCTTCGCTCAATCCCTCTGCTTCCAATGTGCTGAGAAGCCAGAGCTTTGCATCGACTTCACTATCGCTATCTGAACCCTTCACCTTAACAGTCACAATGGCATCAGCCACAGCCTCAAAGGTACCGCCTGTACCTGTCAGACTATCCAGATAATCCTTTACGAGGGATATGCTGTATACATAGACACTGTCTTGAGACTCATGGAATTTCGATGTTCCAATCGGATCTTTAGAAAGCAGCGTGACTGTCCCGGCATCTACTGCTGTTGAATCATCCGCTATGATGTACCAATCCATGTCATTAAACTTCACTGATGTAGTGGTGTTCACTAAACTTGCATAGGGATTTCCGGCATACGCATTCACCGTCAAACTCATCCCCGGCATCAATCCCAGCACCAACGCGAAGCTGAGTAAGATGCCTAAAAATCGTTTCATTTTAATTCTCATAAGTTGTATCTCCTCCTTTATGCTTTATTCGCAGCTGTTATGGCCGCCGCTCTACTCCGCTCTGCTCTAAGAAGAGTAAATCTAATCCTCATGGCTGTCACCCCCTCTTTTCTATCATTATCCCTAAAAAAGCGAATAACATCCCCTAACTCATTTTCTATGAAAATTATATCAATTAAAGCGCAACAAATGCGCAACACAGACTAAGGTTTTCATTAACCAGAAATTAAAAATGTGACAAACGGCCAATGGCCACCTGTCACATTTTCACAGTATATATATGAATACCCTCTCCAAAATATTCACGTATAAATACTGTCGCAAGCTTACTGTGTTGTTGTCACTTCAATAGTTGTGTTTGTTCCAGCTGTTGAATTATTCATCAATGTTGTAAGTGGATCAATAGATAACTTAAGCGCTACAATAAGGACAAAGATAAGTAAATATCCGATAAGCGCTGTCTTAAGAGCCTGCATTCTCTTTTCCTTCTCCTGTGGCTCTTCAGCAGTTACATACTTAACGCCGAGCATGATGCAGAAGAGAACTCCTCCTGCTCCTACGATTGCAAGAAGTGGATTCACCAAAGAATTAATCAATGAAACGATTGGTGACACTCCCCCGTCAAAGTTTGCTCCACCTGATGCAAATGCAGATCCGCTATATGCTAACGCAGCAATGAATGCTACCATTGAAGTTCCGATAGTCTTTGCAGCCATACAAGCTTTCTTATTCTGTGATAGTCTTGCGAAACTATTAATCAACTTCTTTTTCAATCCCTCATCCTCCTTGGATTATTTTAGATTATAGTGTTCGCTTGTTCTCAAAGCTTTTATTTGTATCTTATGGCTTGATTATAGCAAGCAATGCGCAACAAAAGCGCAACACAGAATCAAAAATATTTAATTTTTTTGCTTCACTACTTTAAATCTTCGCCTTGGCTGCAGGTATCTTTATAACCGCCTCAGTTCCTTCATCACTTCTATTCAGTGTCATTTCACCCTCACATAGAATCTTAAGGCGAGTCTTTACATTTGCAGTTCCAACGCTTTTATGCTTCTTCTGGGTAGATAACTCCGTCCGCTTTCCATGGCCATCATCTATGACCTTCACCAGCACGTATCCCCCCTCTTCTTTAGTCTCTATGCGAATAACATCTCCTGCCTCACTCATACCTATTCCATAATAGATAGCATTTTCCACAAGTGGCTGAACCGTAAGGGCAGGAATCTTAAAGTCTGTTATCTCAAAGTTCTTCTCTATCTCAAAGTTTCTCGAAGGAAGTACCTTTGAGAGATTCACGTACGCATCCACGTGCTCCATTTCCTGAGAGAAAGGAATCATTTTCTCGTTAGTAAGCGCTTCAAAGTTCTTTCTCAGATACTGAGAAAAGTTAAGTATGGCCGGCTTCACCTTAGTAGTATCCTCATCTGACAGAAGCGCTATCTGTTGCAGCGCATTATATATAAAATGAGGATGGATCTGTTCCATAAGGAGCGAAACTTTATTTTCAGATAGTTCTACCCTCTTATCAAGAAGTTCGCGCTCCATATCCGCCTGATAACCAAAGAATACTATGAGAAGCATCATGGATAGTCCCGCGCCCTGAAGTCTGAGATCATAGAATATCATTCCCGAAAGTGCAGTAAGTATCGGGAAGAGCGTTGCCAGAAGGAATCCAACTATCTCACCCAGTCTCTTAGAGGATATAAGCAGCATAACAATAAGAACTATATTCTGTGCCGTAAATACAACGCTGATAAGATATCCGCCTCGTCCATAGACCACCATCATCATAACGAGTACTGATACTATCGTCTGAAGGAACATCCAGAAGAATCCGTCCCAGTTCTGGCCCGCATCACGTTCAGTTTCTATAAAGTAAAGGGTGAACATAGGAATGACCAGAGAATATACCACGTAAGCATATGATACATAATCCGCTATCTGGAACATAAGACCGCCAAGACATATAGCAACACACGAAATGAAGTACCTGATTCTTCGACTTCTGTTCTTAATCTGGAACGCCACAATAAAAACCACAATCGACAGTACAATACAGATGAGCGTCGAGATGTGATTGATCAGCGATATCACAATTTCCAGCGGAATACTTACCATATATACTCTCCAATGAGTCGATTTGGCTCTGAGCCCTTTTGACTCACTTCTGATTATTGTAGGAGTAAATGTAGTAATCGTAACTGAAGTTCTTTACTCTTACATACATAATGATCATTATTGCAACATTAAATATATAAACTATAGAGATAAAAATCACCGCGAAAACGGAAAGGTTCTCCGTTCCATTTTCTAGACTTATTACCACATTCAGCATTATCTGAGAGGCAAATGCGGCTATTATATAAACCTCTGTTCGAAGACAGCCCAAACGCTTAGATTTCTTTCCCATCTCTGTATATGCATCCGCAGCTCCACGAAGTGTAAAGATCAGCATCATAAGCAGGCAGGCAGTTGGTACCATTTTAGAAAAGAGAAATATGATATCAAACCATTTCGGTATACCTTCAAATTCAGAGATCCATTTCATTACATATACAACAGCCTCTGTAATTATATAGGCTCCTGTCATATTACAGGATACACCGAACCAGCGATTGATTATCGAAAGGTGATATAGACATGACAAAATGCCGATTATAGCCATATATGTAAAGAAGTAACACAGCATGAACAAGGAATCGTTCATCTGGTACATAGCGGCCTCATCGACATCACCTGAAATAAACATCTGAATCAAAGGAGACAGCATGCTTGTCATGATTGCTACGATCATAGCAAATATAACATACGGAAAGAGCCGTAGTGTTTTATAGTCTAACTTTTCTTTCATATTATTTCATAATGAGTTCGCCGAGAGTCATCTCAGCCCATGAAAACTGGATCATATATTCGCCCATGAAGGAATTGACAGCGTGAGTATCACCCTGAAGATAGCTAAGATAGTCGCAGTCAATAAGGGAGCAGTCCACGCCGTAAGCGTTCCAGCCCTTTACGAAGACATTTGCTGCCCCAACCTTAGCAAGATCATCTCTTAGACTTGAGAGGAATACACGAACCTGCTTTTTTAACGCATAGTCTTCGTCTCTATCCTCAAAAAGAACTCCGCAGAGTTCACCGATGGAGCAAAGTGCTCCTCTTCTATCTATCATACAGGCAAGGAGTTCCTTGCTTTTGCTTCTCTTAAACTTAACTGGATGGTCGTCCTTATCAAAAACCTCAAAATTTCCAAAGCACTGAACTCTTATGAGTCCCTTACGCTCCCCAACTATTGGAGTACGAAGGTTATCAAGCTCACGTTCAAGAGCTTCCTTTGTTGCAGGCTTAAGAACGAATCCACTGGCATGAGACTGAAAAGCCTGGTAAGCAAACTTTTCATGACCAGTTACAAATACAATATTGGTATTAGGTGAAAGCTTCTTCACCTCCATTGCCATCTCAAGACCTGACATTTCCGGCATTTCTATATCCAGCCATGCCACATCAGGCTTTGCTTCGTCAGCAAATGCAAGCGCCTCTTTGATATCCGAAAACGGCTTATGTGTGCCAGACGGATCAATCTCACCCATAATCTTAGTAATTTCTTCAGCAACATTTGGCTGATCATCGATAGAAAATGTAATCATCCCCCTATCCTCTCTCGATGCTATGGAACGTGACACCAGTGCCCTGCTCACTACTGTCACACCTTGTTACACCCATAAAAAGTATTTCAAAACCCTTCTCAAAATGTGAAAGTGGTGAGCAGGGCACCCGCCATCACATTTATCGATTAGTGAAAATCGGCTAAGACATGAGTTACTTCGCGGACCAGCGTCTCCTGGTTTACTGGTTTCAGGAGGTAGCCATCCGCATGCACATCAAATGCATCTATCGCATACTTTTCGTACGCAGTTACAAAAATTATCTTAATATCCGGTTTCATCTCGCGAAGCTTCTTCACAAGATTAATCCCGTTAATATCTGGCATATTAATATCTAGCATAGCAATATCAACCGGGTTCTTAGTGCACCAATCAAGTGCAGACCTGGATTTGGTAAAACCCTTTATATCTGTAAGTTCTGGAATATTCTCACAAAGCTTGGTTAGATAATCCAGACCTGTTTTTTCATCATCAACTAAAACAGCCTTCATTATAATCCTCTTTGCTATGCCTCACTCCGGCATTTACGCGACTAAAAAAGATTATAATAAAGGCTGTCCAACAAATGTCCTACTAATATAATATCTATGTAATTATTCTATGAAAGTCTGGAAGTAATAAGCCCTTCCGTAACCGTGCCCCATGAATACTGATTCATATATTCACCACGATAATGATTTATCACCTCGATATCCCCTGCCAGGAATTTAAAAAGATCGCAATCCATCTTCTCTGGATCGATCCTGAGAAGTCCCTTCTCAACACTGAGAATATTTCCAATCTTATACTCTTTCAGGGTCTCACGTAAACTTCTGATAATGACATCAATTCTTTTCTGGCCCTTACGGTCATACACATCATCCTCCCAAAGCACCGAGAATGCAGTAGCTCTGGATATAGTTCCGCCCTCACGATCAACAAGATACGCAAGAAGCTCCTTGGATTTAGCTCTTTTAAAGCTTACAACTGTACCATCTACAAATATATCAAACTCTCCAAAGGTTCTTACAACCACCTTTCTGGATGGATCATTCTCTATTAATTCAACTTCATCCACTGGCTTCTCAGTATGTCTGTTTCTTCTTTCAACAGCGTACTGTACCTCTCTTTCCAGCCTTTCCTTATTTATCGGCTTCAGAAGATATCCAGTAGCATGAAGGCCAAAGGCCTCCAGCGCGTAGTTGGAATAGCCTGTTAGAAACATAATGGATGCGTAAGGGTGACAGTTCTTAATCCGTCTTGCCATCTCGATTCCATTTATCTCTGGCATATCTATATCAAGAATCGCAATGTCCACCTGGTTCTCCCGAATGTAGCTCAGGGCTTCATTTGCATCAGAAAAACCCTGTACATCAGTAAGCATCGGCAGTTCCTTGCACATCTTCACAGTCATATTTAAGATTAACTCTTCATCGTCAATGCAAATAAGTTTCATTCTTTATCCTTATCTGTTTCTGGAATACGCATAGTAACAAGGGTACCTTCGCCAGGTGTACTCTCTATTGCAAAAGTACCTTTACACTGATCCTCAATACGCTGCTTAACATTTAGAATACCAATGTGAGAACCTGATTGTCCAGAAGGCGTGTTTATATCAAAACCTATTCCATTATCCTGTACGGTAATCTTAAAGAATCCTTCTTCCTTATGAGCGCCGATCACGATCCTGCCGTCCCTCTTCGAACGAACGCCGTGTCTGATGGCATTTTCTACCATAGGCTGAATAGTGAGAGCAGGAAGATTAAAGTCTGTATCCTTTACCTCATCGATGTCATACACAACCCTTATAAAAGGAAAACGAATCTGCTCAATGTCCACATAAACCTTTGTATGTTCCAATTCCTTGTTAAATGGAATCAAATCCGTCTCATTTAATGAATCGATATTTTGTCTCAGATATGTACCAAACTTCTCCACAGTATCTGCCGCCCTCTCTGGATCCGAATGGCACAGAGCCTGTATAGTGGATAAAGTATTATATAAGAAATGAGGCTGTATCTGAGAAACCATGATCTGAATTTTCTGCTGCTCCATAATATCACCCTCATGTTCGCGTACGAAATTAAGGTGAATCCATACATAATAGAACAGATTACAGCTTACAATAGACATGGTAAGAAATGTTATCGTAAGATATGGTGAATAGATCTTAGAATCCATCATCACCGCTCCCAAAATAACGATAACACACCAAACCGGAATCAGTCCTTCCAGACCGTAACGATACCTGGCAACCTCAAACTTCCAGTCCTTTTCAATGTCAGGCATATAGTCATATCTATCATTTCGACCTGTGAGTTCAATAAAAGAATCTGCAGAAAGCCAAAGTAGAAAAATCAGAAGGATTCCACTTATAATATGACAACTATACCCCAATGGACCACGTTGAAAAATATTTTCTTTGGTTATCGTGAAACATACATCTGTAAAGAGTGCAGAAAGATGAATTAAAGTATTAATTCCTACAAGAACCCAGGATATGATCAGCTTCTGCTTTTTCTTTATAAGATAAAGCCACATAACTATAATAACAGGACGAAGACAATAACCGATAATAGCAGTGATCAGACGTTCTTTTACCTTATCAGGATCAAGAGCAAACATAGTATCCCAGTAATTCTGAATGATCAGTAAAGTCGTAAGTGCGGTGTTAATAAGAATTACTGTTGAATGTCTCTTGCTGATGTAAGGATCAATAAAAACAGCAAATGCGAGACCCATTACCTGCAAAAATATAGTAAAATATATAACCACTTCTAAAACAAGAATATCAGACATAATCTTTCCCTTTTACGACTCATGGAGGAATCTAATGAAAAACGCTTCTTCTTCGAGTCAGAACATCACCAATACTCAAGTAAGACAGGGGTAGTTACCTGCCACAATCTTCATCGCAGCCGTCACAATCTGTGCCACCTGCTGTTGCACCTTCCACTGGCGCAAGTCCCAGCGCATCATGTGCAACCTGAATCATAATAGCACACTCAATTCTCTTTCGAAAGAGTTCACAGCCATATTCGTAGATTCCCTTAACATCGCCTGTAGCATGATAAGCATTTGCAGCACATCCGCCTGAGCAATACAGCTGAGCCCAACAATCCAGACATTCTGGTCTTGCATAAGCATTACAATAACGGAACTCGTCCTGTTTTTCTATATTTGAAACACCATTCCAGATGTCACCCAGCTTATACTTCTCATCGCCGACAAACTGGTGACAAGGGTAAAGATCACCCCAAGGAGTAACCGCCATATACTCAGTACCTGAGCCGCATCCAGATATTCTCTTATAAATGCATGGACCTTCCTTAAGATCCAGCATATAGTGGTAAAATGTGAATCCCTCGCCTTTTAAATCACGAGATAACATTTCCTTTGCCAGAATCTCATACTGTTCCTTAAGAACAGGAAGATCCTCTTCAGTAAGTGCCAGTGGATCAGATGGGTTACAAACAACCGGCTCCATAGACAGCTCTTTAAAGCCCAGATCCGCCATAGCAAAGATATCTTTAGTAAAATCAGTATTAAGATGAGTGAATGTACCACGCATATAGTAATTCTTACCGCCACGTGACTCAACTAGCTTCTGGAACTTTGGTACTATTTTATCATAGCTTCCCGTTCCTGCATAATCCACACGGGTGCGGTCATGAACTTCCTTACGTCCGTCCAGACTGAGAACCACGTTACTCATCTCTTTATTACAGAAATCTATAACTTCATCATCAATCAGCATACCATTTGTGGTCAAAGTAAAACGGAAATTCTTGCCTGCCTCCCTCTCGATAGAACGGGCGTATCTAACAATATCCTTGCACACATCCCAGTTCATCAGAGGCTCGCCACCAAAGAAGTCCACCTCCAGATTATGTCTGGTTCCACTATGCTCAACCAGGAAATCTATAGCGCGCTTTCCAACCTCAAGACTCATAACAGCTCTTTCACCATTATACTTACCCTGAGCCGCAAAGCAGTACTCGCAATTAAGATTGCAAGTATGGGAAACATGAAGACATAGAGCCTTTATAACATCGCCACTACGCTTCTTAAACTCGCCTGCAAGAGGGGCATACTCATTTGGTGTATACAGCTTCTTCATGTCGCGAAGAGTTCTAACGTCATCGATGCAGAGACGCACCTCCTCCTCGGTCACATCCTCCCTGTCTCCATACCTCTTAAGTATTTCTTCTACTATGTCGTCCTCAGACTTGTCCGGAAACATTTCGATTATATCGTACGCAACATCGTCCACGCTGTGAACCGATCCCGAACACGTATCCAGCACTATATTATATCCATTTAACTTATACTGATGTACCATACTATCCTCTATTTAACAAATATAAAATCATTTGTCTATTTTCTTTTTTTCTTTTCCCGCTAAGCGTTTCGTTTCTATATATGTCCCCTCGCGAGCGATTCTGTTATTAAGTGTTTACAGACTCACATTCTCGACCATAAGCGGTCTCGGCGCTTAGCGATTCACAAGTGCCCAGCACGCAGTGAGAGCTTAGCGAGCCGAAGCTTGTTTTCGAAGAAATCAAGCCGGCGTCCGCTAGGGCACCGCGCCTGTGCGCGAGCAGTGTCGAGAATGTGAGTCTGTAAACACATAACCGAATCGCCGTGGCAACATATACAGAAAAAGAAACGCCACCTTGATGATAGGCGGCGTATCCTTCTTAGTTTAATTTGTGCGAAGCCTTATTATTTCTCAGACTTGTTCTCACATTTCTGATTTGCTACGCCACAGCTTGTCTTACAAGCACTCTGGCATGATGTCTGGCACTCGCCACATCCACCATTCTTAGCGCTCTCACAAAGATCTCTTGTCTCAAGTGTCTTTATTCTTTCCATGATTTTTCTCCTTTTTATTTTCTAATGAGTCGATTTGGCTCTCTCGCCATTTGACTCATTCAGAATAATCACATATTCGTTCCGAATAGTATCATAATTTGATAGGTTTCGCAACCCCAGACCCTTCAATATGGTAATTGTTCTTGAAGAATCGTGTGTACCTCATCATTTCGGACAGATCCTCGACTGCGGATAACATCTCATCATACATGTCATTCATCATGAGCTGTCCCTGTGTAAGGTCTTGTAGTTTCCTTCTTACCTGGGATATTTCCACAGGAAACCCAGCCATATCTCTTAACGAATCTTCAAACATTGAATTCTGCATATCGCTTACCTATCAGATTAGATCTCTACTTCAACTTTTTTGAGCTTCCAGATATCCTTTACATACTGCTCGATAGTTCTGTCAGATGAGAACTTACCAGAGCATGCAGTATTCATCATAGCCATGCGAGCCCATTTAGCCTGATCTCTATATGCGGCATCAACTCTCTGCTGTGCCTCTGCATATGAATCAAAGTCCTTAAGGATGAAGTAAATGTCTTCCTTAGTAAGTGAATCGTACAGATCTCTGAAGAGTTCTGTGTCATCGTTGTAGGTTCCATTGATGAGCTGTGTAAGAACTCTACGAACATTCTGATTGTTATTGTAGATATCCCAAGGGTTGTAACCACCCTCACGCTCATACTTCATTACTTCGTCAGCGCTGAGACCAAAGATAAATGCGTTCTCAGAACCAACTTCTTCAACGATTTCAACATTAGCACCGTCCATAGTACCAATTGTAAGAGCACCGTTGATCATGAACTTCATGTTACCTGTACCAGATGCCTCACGAGATGCAGTAGAAATCTGCTCAGAAACATCTGCAGCAGCGAAGATGATCTCGCCGTTAGATACACGGTAGTCTTCAATGAAGACAACTTTGATTTTATTCTTAATTGTAGGATCGTTGTTAACAACGTCTGCCACTGAATTAATAAGCTTGATTGTAAGCTTAGCGCGCTTGTAGCCTGCTGCAGCCTTTGCACCAAAGATAAATGTCCTTGGATACATATCGAAGTCAGGATTCTCCTTCAGCTCTGTGTAAAGATGCATTACATGAAGGATATTAAGAAGCTGTCTCTTATACTCATGAAGACGCTTAACCTGAACATCGAAGATAGAGTTAGGATCAACATCAATACCGTTGTGCTCCTTGATGTACTTAGCAAGACGAAGCTTGTTCTGGTACTTGATGTTCATAAACTCCTGCTGATACTTTTTATCATCAACGTAAGTCTGGAGCTTGCTGATCTGAGAAAGATCTGTGATCCATTCCTTACCGATCTTATCATTTAACCACTTAGCAAGAAGTGGGTTACCATGAGCCAGGAATCTTCTCTGTGTTACACCGTTAGTCTTGTTGTTGAACTGCTTAGGATTCATTTCGTAGAAATCCTTGAGCTCACGCTTCTTCAGAATCTCAGTATGAAGTCTGGCAACACCATTTACTGAGTAAGAACCAGCGATTGCAAGGTGAGCCATCTTAACCTGTCCATCATAGAGGATAGCCATAGACTTAACCTTACTCTGATCTCCTGGGTACATTTCCTGAATCTTCAGAACAAAGCGGCGGTTAATCTCCTCAACGATCTGATAAATACGTGGAAGAAGTCTGGAAAACAGCTCGATAGGCCACTTCTCAAGAGCCTCAGCCATGATAGTGTGGTTTGTATATGCACAGGTCTTTGTTGTGATATCCCATGCCTCATCCCACTCAAGGCCTTCCTCATCCATCAGGATACGCATCAGCTCTGGAACTGTCAGAGTTGGGTGAGTATCGTTCATCTGGAAGGTTACCTTCTTTGGAAGATCCTGAATCTTCTTATTGTTTTCCTTAAACTTCTTTATAGCAGTCTGAAGTGATGCAGATACGAAGAAGTACTGCTGCTTCAGACGAAGTTCCTTACCTGAATAATGATTGTCGTTAGGATAGAGAACCTCACTGATAGTCTTAGCAAGATTCTGCTGCTCAACAGCCTTCTCATACTCACCCTTGTCGAATGAGTTAAGGTTGAACTCCTGAGTAGCCTCAGCATCCCACATACGAAGTGTATTTACTACATTGTTGCCATAACCAACGATAGGCATATCGTAAGGTACGGCACGAACAGAGGTGTAGCCCTCCTGAATGAAATGGTTTCTACCGTCTTTGTTTTCGACGCGAACATATCCGCCAAACTTAACCTCAGTAGCGTACTCATTTCTCTTTATCTCAAATGGGAATCCATTACGAAGCCAATCGTCTGGTTCCTCAAGCTGATAGCCATCAACGATTGCCTGCTTGAACATACCATAGTGATATCTGATACCACATCCATAAGCTGGATATCCAAGTGTTGATAATGAATCAAGGAAGCATGCTGCAAGACGTCCAAGACCACCGTTACCAAGAGCAGGATCTCTCTCCTGATCTTCGATAAAGTTGATGTCTAGACCCATTTCATCAAGAGCCTTCTTGATGTCCTCGTAATAGCCAAGATTGATCAGGTTGTTACCAAGAGCACGTCCTACAAGGAACTCCATAGAAAGGTAGTAAACCTTCTTTACATTCTTTTCTTTATATACCTTATGAGTCGCTATCCATCTATCAATGATGTCGTCCTTTACTGCGTAGCTGACAGCCTGGTATAACTCCTGAGGTGTTGCCTCCTCCAGAGTTTTGCGATAAAGCAGCTTAACATGTGAAGCTATCTCTTTCTTAAACCCTTCTTTATCGAATTTAGCGATTTTCTTCATAAGCCCTCCTCCTTTGCTACTTATTTGATAAATGTATTTAATGAGTCACTTCCCATAAAGGGAAATGACTCATTTAAACTAAATTATTTAGAAACACCAAATGTTGCTTCCTCACCATTGATGTCAAGTTCCTTAGTGAAGCCTGCCATAGAGCCGAGCTTGATGTAGTCAGCAAGTACGCTTGACTTAATCTTATCAGCATTCTTTGTAACGATCTCACTGATCTTATCACCTGATACAATGTAGAGTGTGATATGATCTGTAACCTCGAAGTCAGCCTCTTTTCTAAGTGTCTGAACCTTAGAAATGATCTCTCTTACGAAACCTTCCTCGATAAGTTCTGGTGTAAGCTTTGTATCAATTACAACGGTGTACTTATTGTCACCAAATGTTGCATAGTCACCGCTCTCAGCAACATCGATAAGCAGATCCTCTTCTGTAAGTTCTACTGATTCCCCATTAACTTCGAACTTCATAGCACCATCTGCCTTAAGTGCAGCATAAGCAGCATTTCCATCCTCGATATTTGAAAGGTATTCCTTGATACCTCCGAGGAGCTTGCCATACTTAGGACCAACTGTTCTAAGCTGTGGCTTAAATGTATATGATGAGAAGCTAGATAAATCATCTGTTAACTCAACATTCTTGATATTAAGCTCATCTTTAATGATATCGATATAGAACTGATTCAGCTCTGTATCTGACTTAACATACATGTTAGCGATTGGCTGACGATTCTTGATATTTGCAGCATTACGTGCAGCACTACCATATGTCTTGATAGCAAGAACTGCTTCCATGCAATTCTCAAGTTCAGCATCGATTGCTGACTCATCAACCTCTGGATACTCGCAAAGGTGGATACTGATTGGCGCATCCTTATCAACATTTCTAACAAGATTCTGATAAATACTTTCTGTGAGGAATGGCACCATAGGAGCTGCAACCTTACAGATAGTTACAAGTGCTGTATAAAGAGTCATGTAAGCATTGATCTTATCCTGCTCCATACCCTTTGCCCAGAATCTCTCACGGCAACGTCTTACGTACCAGTTACTGAGTTCATCAACGAAGTCAGTGAGTACTGCTGCTGCCTCAGGAATCTTGTAAGATCCAAGGTTTTGATCAAATACTTTAACTGCAGTGTTGAGCTTTGAAAGAAGCCATTTATCCATTACAGTAAGTGAGTTAGTATCAAATGTATACTTAGTAGGATCGAACTGATCGATCTCAGCGTAAAGTGTGTAGAACGCATATGTATTCCAAAGTGTTCCCATGAACTTACGCTGTCCTTCAAGAACTGCATCTCCATGGAACTTGTTAGGAAGCCATGGCTGTGAGTTTGTATAGAAGTACCATCTGATAGCATCTGCTCCATACTGTCCCAGAGCTTCCATAGGATCTACTGCATTTCCCTTAGACTTAGACATCTTGTTTCCGTCCTTATCCAGAACGTGGCCAAGAACGATAACATTTTTATAAGGAGCCTTGTCGAAGAGAAGTGTTGAGATAGCCATAAGTGAATAGAACCATCCACGAGTCTGATCAACTGCCTCTGAGATAAAGTCTGCAGGGAAGTTGTCATTGAAGATATCTTCGTTCTCAAATGGATAGTGCCACTGTGCAAATGGCATCGCACCTGAATCGAACCAGCAGTCGATAACTTCAGGAACTCTTCTCATTGGCTTACCACAATCAGGACAAGTAAGAACTACGCCGTCAACAAATGGTCTATGAAGCTCGATATCCTCAGGAACATCGCTTCCATCTTCCATCTTTCCGCGCTCACGGAGCTCTGCGATAGAACCAACTGCATCTCTCTTACCGCAGTCAGCACACTCCCAAACATTAAGAGGCGTACCCCAATAACGATCACGTGAGAGACCCCAGTCCTGAACGTTCTTCAGCCACTCGCCGAAACGTCCCTGTCCGATTCCTTCAGGAATCCAGTTAACTGTATTGTTATTAGCAACCATACGGTCACTAACTTCAGTCATCTTAATGAACCATGACTCTCTTGCATAGTAGATAAGTGGTGTATCACATCTCCAGCAGAATGGATAGTCATGCTCAAACTTAGGAGCTGAGAAAAGAAGGCTTCTTGAATCAAGATCCACAAGAACCTTTGGATCAGCATCCTTAACGAAGAGACCGCCAAATGGTGTGTCGTCTGTCAGATTACCTTCAGCATCTACGAACTGAACGAATGGAAGGTCATACTTACGACCTACACGTCCATCGTCCTCACCAAATGCAGGAGCGATATGAACGATACCAGTACCATCTGACATTGTTACATAATCATCAGCTACGATGAAATGTGCCTTCTTATGCTGCTTTGCAGCACTTGCTGCAGCGCCTTCATAAAGTGGTTCATACTCTCTGCCCTCAAGGTCGATACCCTTGTAAGACTCAAGCTTTACATATGCCTTTCCGTCTGTAGCAGAAGTATCATACTTGTTTACATGCTTTCCTTCATCGTTCTTTACCTTCTCTTCAGCGAGAGGTCCAAGAACTGTATCAAGAAGAGCATCAGCCATGATATATGTGTAGCCGTCGCAAGCCTTAACCTTGCTGTAGCTTTCTTCTGGATTTACACAAAGTGCCAGGTTTGATGGAAGTGTCCAAGGAGTTGTTGTCCAAGCAAGGAAATAGTACTGCTCTTCGCCCTCAGCAACCTTAGCCTTGAAACGAACAACTGCAGATCTTTCCTTAACTGCCTTGTATCCCTGTGCAACCTCGTGAGATGAAAGTGGAGTACCACAACGAGGACAATAAGGAACTACCTTGAAGCCCTTGTAAAGAAGACCCATATCCCAGATCTTCTTGAGTGCCCACCACTCAGATTCGATATAATCATTATGGTATGTTACATATGGATCATCCATATCTGCCCAGAATCCAACCTTACCGGAGAATTCCTCCCACATACCTTTATACTGCCATACAGACTCTTTACATTTGCCGATAAATGGCTCGATTCCATACTCTTCGATCTGCTCCTTGCCATCGATTCCGATTTCCTTCTCGACCTCAAGCTCAACAGGAAGACCGTGAGTATCCCAACCAGCCTTACGAATGATCTTATGACCCTTCATTGTCTGGTAACGTGGAATCATATCTTTAATTACTCTTGTAAGTACGTGACCGATGTGTGGCTTACCATTAGCCGTTGGAGGGCCATCATAGAATGTATAAGTTGGAAGATCCTTCTTCTCATCTATACTTTTTTCAAAGATTTTTTCATCTTTCCAAAACTTAAGTACTTTTTCTTCATTTTCAGCAAAATTCAGTTTTGTAGATACCTTATCGTACATTTTATCTTTTTCCTCTCTGAATTATATGTGCCAGGCACATTTGATTTATTCTTCTGCTTTCTTATCACCAAGAGTCTGTGTGAGGTAATCATTTACAACCTTGGCAACATCGTCTGTGTAAAGACCGTGCACTGCACAGGCCTGATCTAGTGTCTCGTACTGTGATACCCCGCAGCTAATGCAATGCATTCCACACTTCATCAAAACAAGTGATGCATCAGGGTACCACCTAATAATGTCGCCAATAATCATGTCTGGGGTAATGTATTCAATAATTCCATCCTCATCAACCTTAAGTGTTGATGGATCAGGTCTTTCTGTCTTGTTGTCGCCACCAAGATTTAAAGCCTTTCCGTCGTCTGATGCTACTGCACCGTCCATCACCTTAGAAGTGATGTTGTCAGTGTTAGCATTTCCAGCATTATAAACTTCTTCTGCCATAATTTTTCCTTCTTTCTACTTGTAAATAATCCGTCTGGGAAGTAATCCCGCAGATTATAGGATATCGATAATCTTTCCAACCACCATGAACTTTTCACGAACCTTGAGAAGCTCATCTTCCACGTTGTGTTTCTTGGTAAGAACTTCGTCATAGGTGTTGGATTCTGTCGTAAAGTAAAGGTATATCTTTCCGTTGGCAAAGCATATTCGGAAAATCTTTCCAAGCTGAAGTCCAACTAACTGTCTCAGCTTATAGATCATATTCTCTGTCAGCAGGTTCTCTGCCTCTCTCTCATCAAACGCATAAACACGGAACATTCTATCTACCACATCATTCTGAGGTTTGATAGGATGCACTCTCTCGTTCTGACAATCAAGAACTGGAGCAGACGATGATGTAAGCACAACAGGGTTGATATTCTTTGTATCAATATCTATTTCAAAGAAACGTCCTCTGATATGTGCATCGTTTACATCGCAGTCCTCAAAAACATCCGCGTTCATAAATGAAATGTTCTTGTGCTTTCCCTTAAGCTCGTTCATTGATGAATAACGATAATCTGAAGCATCAGAGAACATATTTGTCGCAATTATCTCTCTCTCTGTTGGGCCACCCTTTACATGGAACATGCCACCTTCAAAATATCTCGCCGCATATGGCATTACAATATTTTCTCTATAATCCAGCTTCATGTTGTTAAGCTTCACCTGAAGCTTAATTCGATACGAAGCAAAGACCGCCAAAATTATCAATGATACAGCTGCAAGTATAATACCATAAGACAGCCATACACCACTATGGTTCATGTATATTGCAAACGCAGCACCTATTACAAGAAATACGAAGAACGCACTGATAGCATTTATCTGATTCTTGAGTTTTTTGATTCCTATATTCTTTTCAAGCTTTTTTATAAATTTCCTTTTTTCCACTTCACTTCACTACCCTATGTTTAAAAGATTTCAAACAGCAACATTTTACCACAATTTTTGTTATAAATACAACAAAAAACAAGACGGAGATATAGGCTCCGTCTTGTATAAATGTAACAAAGTAATTGTTAGTCTGTGATTGAGATAATCTCGCTTTCTCCTTCAGGCTTTGAAACCTTCTTCGGAATAACCAGAGTCAGGATACCATTTGCATACTGAGCCTTGATATCCTCCTTTGAAAGATCCTTTCCAACATAGAAGCTTCTTTCGTATTTTCCATAGAATCTCTCACGGCAGATGTACTTAGGTTCCTTCTTTGCCTCAGCATCCTCAGCTGTTTCAGCCTCGTCCTCGGTATCTTTCTTCTCAGTGTGCTCTGCACTTACAATAAGATAGCCATTCTTGAGCTCTGCCTTGATATCGCTCTTGTCGAATCCAGGGAATTCCATCTCAAGCTCGTACCTGTCATCAAACTCCATAATATCTGTGGTGCATCTCTTCTTGTCCAGCATCTCATTGCGGAGCCTCTTACCGTAATCAACAGGGAAGTTAAATACCTCATCAAAAAGATCATTTGCAAAATCGCCATTAAATAAACTTGGATAATACATAATCATTCCTCCTTCTATATGTGATATATGTTCTAGTAAATCTTGAATGATACAGAAGGTCGCGTTCCAGGAGGGCTTTCTGTACGTTTTCTTGATTTCTGAATATGTTATACCATGTTTATTAGCACTCGTCAAGTGTGAGTGCTAATAATTCTATGAAGATTGTGTGAAATGTTATCCGAAACCTTTATTTTTCTAGCTTTGTTTTACCTACATATATATCTTTCAGTTTTTGTGGAATCGACTCAACAAACACTTTGACCATTTCTTCCCGGCTTATATCATTAGGATTACTTAGCCAGACAAGTATCAGATTAGAGAATCCTCCAACCCACATCTTGATCAGCAGCTTATATTCCTGTGGCAATTCGTCTACCTTCAACTTAAGACACATTTCTCTCTCGACAGCTGAGCAGAAATATCGGCCACCCTTTGTACAATATGAATCCTCTCCACTTGTGTTTGCAACAGCATTCAGTATGTATCTGGAATTATACATATAATCGGCAAGATACTGATTCAGGAACTCTTCAAAAGTTATTCTTTCCTCCACCAGTTCCTTAAGAAGGCGATCCACACGTTTTTGATACGCCCAATGAGTAATCTCATACTTGTCAGAAAAGTGATTGTAAAAGGTCTGGGTTGTCACCCCGCAGTGTTCCGCAATCTGTCTGACAGTTATCTTATCAAGCGGCTTATCATACATAAGCTCTATTAATGAATTATAAAGTTTTTCTTTCATGTCCCCATTTTTCATGTACAATATGCCTTCTTTCTTACATATCCAGAATGTGTGATGCGAGCTGGAAATAAATGATCAGTGATATCGCATCAACGATAGTGGTGATAAATGGACTCGCCATTACCGCTGGGTCGAAGCCAACTCTTTTTGCCAGAATCGGAAGTGAGCAGCCTACAAACTTAGCAACTGAAACAGTGAGCATAAGTGTAAAGCAAACAACAAGCGCGATGACTACTGTAACCTTATCGAAGTAAAGCAGCTTCACGAAGTTAGCAACCGCCAGCGTGATTCCGCAGAGAAGGGCTACCAGAAGTTCCTTTCCCTGTATTCTGAATATATCCTTAAACTCTATCTCATCCAGTGAAAGTCCACGGATGATTGAAACCGAAGCCTGGGATCCTGCATTTCCGCCGGTATCCATCAGCATTGGAATGTATGCTGTAAGAATTACATATTTACCCAGGGCGCTCTCATACTTAGTGATGATAGCACCTGTAAATGTTGCAGAGATCATGAGCAGAAGAAGCCACGGAATACGCTTCTTGTAGGTTTCAAAGAAACCTGTGCTGATGTATGGCTTATCGGTAGGTGTGATAGCGGCCATCATCTCGATATCCTCGGTGTTTTCTTCCTGGATGACATCGATAGCATCATCGACAGTAACGATACCAACCAGACGGTGTTCCTGATCTACTATAGGGATGGCAGTAAGGTTGTACTTTGCCATATCCTTTGCCACCTGCTCCTGGTCGTCAAGAGTATTGGCTGAGATAACATTTGTCTCCATTATATCGCCGATCAGAGTATCCTTGGATACCAGGAACATATCTTTCAGGCTGACAGTTCCCTGAAGTTTTCTGGAAGGGCTTACTACGTAACAGGTGTAGATGTCCTCTTTCTCGTCAGCGGTTCGTCTGATTCTTTCAAAGGAATCCGCCACCGTCATGTTGCTTCTAAGGCTCATGTACTCGGTGGTCATAACTGATCCAGCGCTGTCCTCTGGATACTTCAGGAGTTCATTTATCTCTTTACGAGTCTGTGGGTCGGCATGACGGAGTATTTTATTAACTACGACTGCCGGCATCTCCTCGATCATATCAACCGCATCATCGATGTACATTTCTTCAAGCACATCTTTAATCTCTCGGTCGTTGAAGGCTCTGATCAGAGTTTCCTGCTCCTCATGTTCCATCTCAGAGAATACGTCTGCAGCATCCTCTTTTGGAAGGAGTCTGAATAAAAGTAGCAGCTTATCGTCTGGAACTTCTCCCAGAAGCTGTGCCACATCGATTGTGTTTGCATCTCTGAGAAGCTCTCTCAGTTCTGCAAAATGTCTCCCCTCAAGGAGTTCCATAACTGTTTCCAGTTCAATAATCTTCTCATCCATAATCTTATCTCCAAGCATTTTTGTAGTGTCGTCCCTGGCCACATTTGGGGCTATCCAGGGCACAAAAAGTGGTAGTATGGAGATTTCCCCATACTACCAGAACATAAACACCAATACTTAGAAATGAATGAGTCACTTGGCGAGAGAGCCGAATCTACTCATTTCGGGCAACGAAGTATGGCATATTATGTTCTTTAATATTCGATACATAGCACAAGTGATAGTCTATATCCTGTTTCGCATCATGTTCCATAAATCGTCACCTCCTTTATTTTGGAATGAGTCAATTCGGCGAGAGAGCCCTTTTGACTCATTTTACCAAGCACGGTCGATTTCTTCGACCTTGATAAGATTTGTATTTCCACTGGTTCCGTTAACCATACCACCAGTGATTACTACGTTGTCACCCTTCTGAAGTCCAAGGGCAGCTGTAGCCTCCTGAACAGAGTTAGCAAACATTTCTTCCATGCTGTCGTACATACCACACATTACTGGAGTAAGTCCCCATGAAAGATTCAGCTTACGCCAAACCTTTGCAGATGTGGTCATACCTATAATGTCTACTGGACATCTGAAACGGCTTACCATTCGGGCCGTCCTTCCACTGAGGGAATTGACGATGATACATTTGGCGTCTACGTCGATTGCCATATTACAAACTGAATGGGATACCGCATCCAAGGTGCTTCGAACCTCGAAATCCGCATTGTGGAATCTCTTCTTGTAATTGATCTTAGTCTCTGTAAACTCAATGGTCTGAACCATAGTCTTCAGAGCTTCAACTGGGTACTTTCCAGAAGCAGTCTCGCCAGAAAGCATAACCGCAGAAGTTCCGTCATAAACTGCATTTGCCACGTCAGAAATCTCAGCTCTAGTAGGACGTGGATTCTTGATCATAGACTCCAGCATCTCAGTTGCTGTGATAACGCGGACACCCAGCATACGACATTTGGATATGAGGTACTTCTGAACCGAAGGAACCTCCATACCAGGAATCTCAACCCCCAGATCACCACGGGCGATCATGATTCCGTCTGAATATTTGCAAATCTCTTCGACGTGCTCAACGCCGGAGCGATTTTCAATCTTTGCAATGATCTCAACTTCCTTACCACCATTCTGGTCAAGGAACTCACGCATCTCCAGAACGTCCTTCTCAGTAGAGACAAATGAAGCTGCCACATAGTCGGCACCATTCTGAATACCGAACAGAAGGTCGCTCTTATCCTGCTCACTAAGGAAAGGCTGATCCAGCACCTTGTTAGGAAAGTTCATAGATTTCTTATCTGACAGCACGCCGCCGGCAAGACATTTGCAGATGGCATCGTTGCCTGAAATCTCAGTAACCTCAAAAATAACAAGACCGTTATTAACAAGGATTCTATCGCCAACCTCAAGATTCTCGATGAGATTCTTGTAGCTTACAGAAACCTTTTCCTGATTACCAACAATATCATCAGTGGTAAAAGTAAATGTGTCTCCATCATTTAATTCGATGGAGTGATTTTCAAATGTTCCAATTCTATATTCTGGACCCTTTGTGTCAAGCATGATAGCGATAGGCTGTCTCAGATCACCACGAACCTTCTTAACGAGGTCGAACTTTTTCTTCTGCTCCTCGTAGGTTCCGTGAGAGAAGTTCATTCTGGCAACGGCCATACCTTCCTCAATCAGCTTACGAATAGTTTCTTCATTATCACTTGCAGGTCCTATAGTACATATAACCTTGGTTTTTCTCATAGTGTATGTCTCCTAACCTTTTTTGGCTTTATCCCTCAGGCCATAGATAAGATGACTATACCACTTTTCAAGTACAGAAGCAAGAAAAGACAAGGATTAGTGGCCATTTTGCAAAATAAAAATACCCTCTTCACTGGTTTTCCAGCAAAGAGGGTGAATATAACCTAGAAACCGTGGCTGGCACCGCCGCCTCCGCCACCGCCTCCACCACCGCCGCCTCCGCCGCCGGAGGACGATGAACTTGGTGGATCGTAACGACTAGTCTGATGTGTAAATTGTCTTTCAAAATTCAGCAGATTCTGCTGTGTCTGTATAGCTGCAAGAAGTTCTTTTTCTGAAGCCTTTGGCACGATTGAAAATGCCTTCACGATACCAAATGCAATCAGCATTCCAAGCATTAACGCAAGGAGAATGTTAGATGCAAGCTTCATAGGTGCCGCAACTCTTGCTCCCTGGAGCATAGCTGCTTCTTCCTTAAAGACTTCGCTTGCGCAATCATAATATCTGCCCTGAGAAGCCTTTCTATAAACATTTGATACGATAGTTGAAGCCTTACTTCTTGTGACAGTTTTATATATAGCACCATCACTATATACAGAAAGCTCACGGTTCGCCATATCGATAATGAACACCGTTCCATTAGGCGAAGAACCAAAAAGTTCCTCCAGCTTGCGCTGTCCCTCATAGATAGTAGTGCCCTTATTCTTATCGATAGTATAGAACATTACATTTCCATACTCAGTAATTGGCTGCATATCCTCGATAAGGCTCCTCTTCTCTCCATCAGTAAGAAGTCCTGCTTCATCAATGATTATAGCTTCATAATGAGTGGTCTTATTGACGTAATAGTTATCGCCTTCTTCCTCTGAATCAGCAAAAGCATTAATACCAGAAAAAGCAAATGATATCACTACCATCAGTGCTGTAAGAAGCACTGTCAGTACCACTCTACTTAGTTTTATTTTACTACTAACTATCCTATGCACGATCATCACCTCCCTGATACATCTCAAACTGAGGTAATGGTCTTGTTGCAAGAAGATTATAATTCATGATGATTCCAATAATGTTCATCAGTACACCCACCATAGCGATCATAGATATGATGTAGTACAGAGTATCATTTATGGAATTAGTCATAGTGATTATTGCTATCATCAGAATACTGACTGTAGACCAGACAGATGCTGGGAACAGTCTCTTGGTCTTCATCTGTCCCAGATTCTTCCAGGCAATTATTGTAAAGACAAGCGATACAATAAAGAAGAGTACTGCCACAAGCACGCCGCCAAGTCCCAGATTTCCAGTATCCAGAACAGATTCAAGTCCCTGGAAAATAAAGGAACCAAATCCTATAAACAGGAATGACAGTGCAATGATCCATACAAAGCAGCCTGAAGAATCCTTCTTAGCCTTCTTCTGCTTTGCCTTCTCACGCTTGGCGCGAGCGATATCATTTTTCGTTACTACATATGCATCTGTACCCGCTCCCTCAACTCCGTTAAAGTTTGCTCCGACCTGAGCCTGAACACGGGCCATCTTCTTTTCTTCAATACGGCGCTCCTTATCCAGCATTCCCAGGTCATCTTCATAGTTCTCTAGAGAGATGATCTTCTTCAGCTCATTGCTATAAAGAATAACACTGATCATACCAATCAGAGCAACAAACAGAACCAGGATCTTCGGTGTAATAGTGAAGAACATCTGGAACACCACAAAAAGTATTGCCGCAATAAAAAGCGCGCAGAGCAGATACTTTGGAATACTCATAGGAACATCCGCAGATACCTTACCAGTCTGGCCGTTTACTGTGGCATAGGCCACACGGTCTCTGTTACGGTAAGACATAAACCATACCGGAAACATGGCCGAGCGAGTTGCATTTACATTAGTCTTCATACATCCCTTTACGTTTTCCTTCGGGGTATCAAAACTACACTTCGCCATCGGGCTGCTCTTCTTCAGATAGTTATACGTACTTTCCTTAGCCAGATCAATAGCAGTATCCCTATAAACAGGAGCATCAACATCTGCTATATCAGCATAATAGCCCGACAAAAATGAAGGGCTGAACTTGGTTATATCCTTAACATTAAATGGTGCGATGTCGCTGCTGATGTCGTCGGCAAACGATGACGATGCATCATAGGAAACTCCGTTATAGTAACAGTCCAGCATACCACGCATCATGTAGTGGTCAGTAATTATATAGTCGCCGCTTCGATGAGATTCCGAAGTAGCCACATTTATTTGTCCCCTCTGGGACATATCGAAGAGCCAGTATGGCATGTAGATTCCTCTAAATGAATCTGCGCGGCCAGCGGCTCTATAAGAATTCGGTGCAAAGACTGCACGCTTGATAAACTTCTCAAAAGCATTGGTACAATCCTGCTTGGTCTTCTTAAATGGAATGATAAGCTGTGGTCTCTTCTCCTTAGAAATCCTGCTTTCCAGGACATTTGACGATCCACAATAACTACAGAAACCCGCAGCGGTTTCATCGGTTGAGGTTATCTCGCCTCCGCACTGCGGGCATCTGAATATGGTTACGTCATAGTCCGTACTCTCCTCCGCTCCGCTCATTTCAAATGCATACGGATCGAAGAGGGATGAACAGGAGTCACATCGCATCTGCTGGGACGCAATGTCAAACTTCAGGAGTCCTCCACAATTCGGACATTGAATCATACTTTTCTCCTTCTTTTAGATTCTGAACTCAGAATCTTACTTGCCAGTCTTCTTGTTGATAAGGTCCTTTGCTACATCGACAGCCTTATCCTTTGCCTTATCGATATCCTTCTCTGTGATGCCAGCCTTCTTTGCAGCATCCTCAGCCTTCTTTGCAAGATCACCAGCCTTGTCAGCTACGTTCTTGATATCATCTAAACCTGCCATAATAGTTACCTCCCTGTTACTTATATTTTAGTTATATTGGAACATCACATACCGTGAATTATTATAACACAGCCCACATTAATTCGCTAATAAATCTAGAAGGGTTTCGTAAACGAAATCCACAGATTTCGCTCTCACATTGTTCCTTCCAATATCACCGAATTGTTGGGTAAATGTCTTCACCATTCCACCTACGTAGAAGCCAAAGCATACCATACCCACAGGCTTCTCAGCAGTGCCGCCTGTCGGACCAGCAATGCCAGAGATTCCAACGCCCACTACACTCTTAGAGTTTGATTGGTGATTTCCTACCAGTTCGTCCTCAGCATGTGCCACGCCACATGCCATTTCACCTGCAACCGGTTCGCTGACAACGCCGTACTTTTCTATGGTGTCGTCATTTACTCCGACATATTTTACCTTAGCCTCATTTGCATAAGTCACAAAGCTCACATCCAGCACCTTGGAAGCGTCAGGCACGTTAACCAGACGAGCAGTCGCAAGACCCGCCGTACAAGACTCAGCAAATGCTATGTGCAGCCCCTTCTCAATAAGCAGCTCCACAACCTTATACTCTATATCTTTATTTTCTGTATCCATATATTTCGTTTCCTGTATTATTTTATGATGTCTAATTAGTCTGTAGGAATGCTGTCCAGCATTTCGTCAGCATCTTCAGCTGACTGTCCCTGCTGTTCCACGTTATCCTTTGCTTTCTCTTCAAGTCTGTTACCCAGTTCAACCTCTCTCTCAAGAATATCATTATTCTCATCGCTGACGTCTGAACCGGTTCCTCCACAGGCAGTAACTCCGCCAAGAGAAAGAACAACCATCATAGAAACTAAAATCATTTTAAACTTCTTCTTCATAACTACCTCTCTTTAATACACGTGGCTAAAACCTCTGCCAACTTCGCATGAGCCTCTGGATCCAAATGTAATGAATCCACTTCAGATGGCTTAATATGTTCTGCTGCATTCACGAAGATGCATCCATGTTTCTCAGCAACTTCTCCATAGTACATTGGAAACTCCTTCGAACGGTCGATAGCCCCTTCTAAAAAACTTCCATAGAATGGAGATGTCTTTATTCCTTCACCAATCTCAGGTGGAGAAACAAGAATTATTTCTGGAACAAAACCCTGCTTTTCACTAGTAAACTCCACAATATCCTCTACCAGCTTTTCAGCACCTGCAGCGATTTCCTTAGCAGAAAGATGAAAGACTTCCTTCAGATCATTTGACCCAAGCATAAGAACCACCAAATCTACCGGCTTATGAGAATTGAGGCATGGCTTAAGATAGTCACGTCCATTCTTCCAGCCCTCGATAGGATCATCGTAGATTGTAGTCCTGCCATTGCAGCCCTCTTCGATTACTTTATACTCATCACCCAGCAAGGTCTGAAGCCTGCCAGTCCACCTTACATCCGAAGGATAACGAAGTCCCGTCCTTGGACTATAACCGTATGTATTTGAATCGCCGTAGCAGAGCACCGTTGTCATATGTCTTCACTCCATATATTTATCTATATCTCAAATGCATCATCAATTACGAATATACATCATTAACCATAAATCCACAAGCATAGAAAAGTTCTTTCGAAGTATCATGGTATGTGATAAAATAGCCTATGTAATGCTATATACTACAAGGTAATAAAGCATATTTCACGGGAGGTTATTATGGGAGAAATACTTTTTAAACAGAGGAAGAGAAACTGGTGCGGACTGCCATGGTCCTTCACTATATACAGCTTCGATGAGGAGAGACTTTTCATCGAAAGCGGTGTCCTTTCAAAGAAGGAAGATGAAGTAAGACTTTACCGCATCCTTGATATATCGCTTACCCGTTCCTTTGGTCAGCGTATCTTCAAAATGGGTACGATCAAGATTGACAGTTCCGATAAGACTATGAAATGCTTCGAACTGAAGAACATCAAGAATGCAAAGGAAGTTAAGGAGCAGCTTTCACAGCTTGTCGAAGAAGAAAGACAGCGTAAGAGAATCTCAGGACGTGAGTTTATGACAGACCACGACCACGATGGTTTCGATGACGACTACGATGATGATCATCATTATTAAAATATAGAACTTAGTGTGCGAGAGGGATCCAATCCCCCTCGCTTTTTTTTGTTGATCACAGGGTCGGCATTGCATAAATGACATTTGTCACATGGGAGTTGTGACAGAGTTCACTACCGATTTTACTGGACTTTGCTAGAATGGTGTCATAAAGATTACTACCCCGCATGGAGAAAGGAAATGCTATGAGTGAAACAGTTGTTAAAATTAATAATCTGGTAAAGAGATATAAAGAGCTGATTGCTCTGGACAACTTCAGTCTTGAGATTAAAGAGGGTGAGGTGTTCGGTCTTCTGGGACCTAACGGTTCAGGTAAGACAACAACAATCAACTGCCTGCTGTCGCTTCTCACATACGACAAGGGCGAGGTTGAACTTTTCGGAGAGAAAATGTCACCATCCCGCCGCGACCTGAAAAGAAGGATCGGAGTTGTATGCCAGAACGTCGCAGTCTTCGATGAACTTACAGTATACGAAAATATCGACTACTTCTGCGGTCTATATATAAAGGACAAGAAAACAAGAAAGCAGTACGTTGAAGACGCTATAGCATTTGTTGACCTGAACGACTTTAGAAAATTCTATCCTAAGAAGCTGTCAGGCGGACTTCTGAGACGACTCAATATTGCCTGCGGAATTGCTCATAAACCTGACCTCATAATTCTGGATGAGCCTACAGTTGCAGTAGACCCACAGTCCAGAAACAAAATCCTTGAGGGTGTAGTGGAACTGAACCAGAAGGGAGCCACAATAATCTACACCTCACACTATATGGAAGAAGTTGAGCAGATCTGCTCACGAATCCTCATTATGGATAAAGGTAAAGAGATTGCATCCGGAACCAGCGAAGAGCTTAAGAGCAAGATCAAGAACACAGAAAATGTTATCGTCGATGTAAGACGACTTCCTGAAGAACACATGGACGGAGTAAAGAAACTGAATCACGTATATGACGTTCAATATATGGGCGATAAGCTCACAATCAAATGTGACGGCGGCAAGCACAACATCACGCATGTTATCGAGTACTTCTCCGATAATAATATAAACTACGACCGAATCTATTCAGAGCTGCCAACACTAAATGACGTGTTCCTTGAGATCACCGGCAAAGAACTTCGCGACAAAGAATAATGAGTCAAAATGGCTCTGAGCCAAATCGACTCATTGAAAGGATAAAGATATGTTTGGAAGAATATGTATAGCCGAGCTGAAGAGGCTCGTTAGATCAAAAAAATATATGTTTTGGACATTTGCATTTCCTATTATGCTGGGTACACTTTTCTACTTTGCATTTAGCACTATCTACAGCTCACAAAAGAGCGAAACAATCCCAGTAGTTATCGAGGTAACGGACAATGCAATAAACGAATATAAGGTACTTCAGGCTTTCTCAAATCTGGATACTGATCAGATGTCAAACGACCTGGAGCAGTACTACGAAGATAAAGCCGTAGCCGAGGCCATGGGAGAAAGCTTTGACAAGGAAATTCCTATATCCGATGAGACCATGGATAAGATTGAGGATGTCCAGAGCTACGACGATATGAAGAAATACGACCTTGCAGACTTCCCTTACGATTATCTCAAGGTAGATAGATCAGAAATTGATAATATCAGCAAGGATGATCTTCCATTTATCAAGGTTCTTAACGACCTTACCTACGACGATGGAAACAAGATGGTCGAAGAGGTAGAGGGAATCACACATGAAGAAGCTGAAAAGATGCTGTCAGATGGTGATATAGCAGGTATCATCACCGTAGATTCAATGCAGGACATATATCTTCTTGTAAATGGAAATGGTGTAAAGCACAGCATCCTTTCAACCATCATCAGTGAATATAAGCTGGAGGCTGGTAAGGCAATCGACACCATCAACGACGATCATGAAAACCTGGAACGCTCTAGTGAGATAATGGATGAAAGCACAGAAAGCATAGAGTACATCGAAGCAAAGAGCACAGCTGGGGATAACAAGGATCCATTCATTGCATACTTCTACAACCTCATCGCTATGATCGCCATTATGGGGTCAACTGCTTCGCTAAATGTAATCGTTATGAGTCAGGCTAATCAGTCTGACGTAGGAATCCGTGTAGATATGTCACCTTCCATAAAGATAATTCACGAACTGGCACAGCTGCTTGCAGTAGTTATTCTCCAGTCAATTATACTTATTTTTACACTGACTTATCTGATATTCATACTGGGAATCAACTTCGGTGGAAACATTACATTCATATATCTCACCACACTTCTGGCAGGACTTGTCGGCGACACTCTCGGCTTCATGATCGCACATTTCGGCAAGATAGCTATTGATAAAAAAGAAGCATTCCTTATGGCAATTTTTCTTGGAGGCGGTTTCATGTCAGGACTTATGTATGGTGACATGAAGATAATCGTCGAACAAAAAGCCCCTTGGTTCAACCGCATCAACCCATCCGCTGTTATAACAGATGCATTTTACGCATTAAATGTATTCGGCGTAGGCCCAAGATATTATAGAGCTTTAATGTATATACTGATAACAAGCGGAGTAATGCTTCTCATTGGCTGCATCCTCTCCCGCCGTTCTTCTTATAAATCGTTATAAGCTGAGATAACATTTCACTGTTATACACTTTGAAAGGAAAAAACTATGCACGTATATAAAGCCTTTTTTAAGGTAATGACCAAATATAAATTATCCATCATCATATATACAACCATCGTCATCTTCATGCTATTTTCCCTCATAAATGCGTACTCTGCATCTGAAGAAGAGGATGTAGCCGAGAAAAAGTATACTTTGCTTATTGTTGATAACGATAACTCAGAACTGTCAAAAGAATTAGTTAAGTTCCTGGGAACAAAGCATTATCTCGAGGATGGAAGCTACACAGATGAGCAGATCAAGGACATGCTGTATTATCAGTACATCTCAGAATATATCGTTATCCCAGAAGGCTTCGGAGAGAAGTACGAAAAAGCATCTGAGAACAGTGAGGCATCCTCACTTCTTCAGGCAACCTATGATGAAGCCCTTCCTAAAGGAATCTTCATCAATATGCAGATTGACCAGTACCTCAATGCTGTAAAAGATTATATGAATTCTGGATACACACTTGAAGAGGCATCAGCCAAATGCACCGACGCCATGGATTCTTCGAAATACGTATCTATGCAGAAGAAGGAAACAGTAGCAACCCAGAGAGTTTATACATCATTTCAGTTCCTTCCATTTGGAATACTCACAATTATCTTCTCAGGAGTACTTCCAGTAATAATGTGCTTCAATGATGCAGAAAGAAAGAACCGCACTATCATCTCAAGCTATAAGATGACAAAGAGAAATTTCGAACTTATACTTGGCAGCGCAAGTCTTGCACTTGTTGTAACATCACTCCTTGTTGGACTTGCATCTGCTTCCCAGAATAGTGAGTATATCTTCACTACATCCTGGTGGCTCTCAGTGACAAATTCATTCGTCTACACACTTAGTGTCACAATGCTACTATCTATGATAACCAGTCTTCCACTAGGCATAAACACTGAAGGATCAGCAAACACATCAACATTTATTACATGTATCATCGGACTTAGCTTCTCATTCTTAGGTGGAACTTTTGTAGATATTACAATACTGGGAGATAAGGTTGCGAAGATCGGACAATTTACACCAAACTACTGGTACTCCGTAGCATCTCGTAAGATCTGGTACGAAGGTGGAAACCTCAGCGACGTAGCAGAAAGCTTCGGAATGCAGCTCCTCTTTGGACTCGTATGTCTCTCCATCGGACTTTGCTTCACCCGTTTCTTCGGTGAAAAGAAAGCATAAAAAAATGAGTCAATTGGCGAAATGCCAATTGACTCATTTCGAGTTTTAGTTGTTAAACTGGTTGAGAATTTCGTCCTTTGTCCAGCCACCAGAGATGTTCTTATCAGTGTTATACTTAAGACCATTATACTCGTCCTTTGATATCTCCTGATAATCCTTTGTCTTACCCTTTGAGCTAGAGAGGATCTTGTAATAGTGATAGTCATTATCTTCAGCATGTGACCAGCTTGCACCATACTTCTTATAGTCAAACATAGCCTGGCAGAGATAATACTCAGTATTCTTCAGCTCACCATTCTCAAGCTTCCAGTAGGTTGTGTAATGCAGAGAACCTGCCATGTCGGAATTACCATTTGACACGATACCTGTCTTCTCACCATAGTCATATCCATAGTTGCCACCTGCACCGTATGCCCAGTTATCCATGATACACTTAACTTCGTTGTTATAATATGTGTAAACAGTTACATTGTAACCCTGCTTTGCACAAACAAGCTCAGGAATATCATCATTATCAATATAGATAAGTCCATATCTGATCTTGGCATACTTTGACTCAGTGTTCTTAGAAGCAAATTCATTAATCTTATCCTTATAAGCATTTACCCAAGCACCGCTGAACTTCTGCTTACCAGGAACCCACGCTCCATCTGAACCAAGATAATAGTCACCAACCCATTCATTAGTAGCCATATATCCTGTATCCTTAAAGTAGTACCAGCTACCATCAATCTGAAGCCACTGACTTGTTGGGTACCAGCCTGATGAATCTGTGTACCAATAACCTACAGAATTGCTAGCCCATTTTCCACCTGAATATCTGGTATCCCATGAACCGTCTCCATTCAGCCAGCATCCATCACGGTATCCGCCAGCATCCATATAACCATCAGCCTTGAAATAATACCAGCTGCCATCAATCTTCTCCCACTTGCTGCTAGCATAGCTTCCGCCGGAATACTCATACCACCAGCCTGTTGAATCGCTCTTCCAAGTTCCGGATGCAGCCTGAGCTCCAGTTACTGCGGATACACAGACTGTAGCAGCTACTAATACAGTTGCAATTAGTTTTTTGATAGATCTCATATTTCCATCCTCCTTTTAACCTACTAACGTTTTTAATGATACCATTTTCTTTTGATATTAACAATTAATTCGTTAGTATTTTATCAATGTTTTATCTACATGCGATATACTACCAGTTTCTTTTCTGAAATTTTTTGCACAATAATAAAAAGCCCGTGGAACACTCCACAGGCCTTTGATATAATATGAGTTATGAACAGATTAATCGACAAAACTTTACTGATTGCATTAACAGTCTATACCATGTCGCTCTTCGTAAATGGTACAGTCTTTATTGTGTGCATTTATACAGCAATAATCTGTGCCGCATTAAACTATTATCTGCTCTCAACCGACAAAGCCGACTTCAAGATAAAATTCACCGACCTAAAAGAGCGAATCGCTTTTATTCTGGAGATAGGTGTGATCATTGCTACTTTTATATTTCCAGACCTTATTCCGTTAATCCCGCTTCTCATGTACGATATAGCAAGAAGCCGAAATTACTATGCATTTGCAGCAGCTGTGATCATCATAATCTCATACTTCGTTTACCCGACCAGTCTGCTCATCATCATTTTGTCAGTACTGGCTATCACCCTTTCGATAAAGTCGGAAATGGTATCTATATATTACAGGGATCTGAAGAAGATCAGAGACGACAGTGAAGAAACCAACAGCCGCCTTCGTTCACAGAACACTGAGCTTATGAACGCTCGTGACACAGAAATCTACAACGCTCAGCTTTCTGAGCGAAACCGAATTGCAAGAGAGATTCACGATAACGTAGGCCATACGCTTTCCCGTGCTATTCTCCAAATGGGAGCCCTCCTTGCAATTCATAAGGAAGAACCTATCCATTCGGAACTGGAAGGTGTTCGTGAAACCCTGGACAGTGCCATGAATTCCATCAGATCCAGCGTCCACGATCTGCATGACGATTCAATCGACGTAAAGGCAAGTATCGCCGATCTGGTGAAGCCACTTAATGATAAATATACAGTCCATATGGATCTTGATATTGGCGACAACACACCGCGCCCAGTAAAATACGCTTTGATTGGTATCACCAAGGAGTGCATATCCAATATAATCAAGCATAGTTCGAACACCGATGTGGATATCAAGCTGAACGAACATCCATCTATGTATCAGTTGATCATTCATGATTATAGCGCTGATAACACAGTTAGTAGTAAAAAAGAACTAAGTAACTTTGAAGACTTCGGAATGGGACTTGAGAACATCCGTGGCAGAGTTGAATCAGTGAACGGAACACTGAGCATCTCCACCCATAACGGATTCCGCGTATTCGTCTCAATCCCCCGCTAATGAAAGGATAGATTATGAAGGTTGTTATTGTTGATGATGATAAGTTAGTGGCTATGTCACTTAAAACTATAGTTGAATCTGATAGTGAGATAGAGGTCCAGGCCACAGGCGGTTCAGGGGAGGATGCAATAAAGCTCTACAACGAATTTAAGCCAGACGTTCTCCTTACAGATATACGAATGGAAGGCATGACGGGACTTGAAGCTGGAGAACAGATACTATCTCAGCATCCCGATGCAAAGATACTTTATCTGACCACATTTAACGACGACGAATATATCGTAAAGGCGCTCTCCATAGGCGCTAAGGGCTACATCATAAAGCAGGACTTTGACTCCATCGTCCCTTCTCTTAAAGCAGTCTACAGCGGTCAGTCCGTATTCGGAAATGAGATCACTGAAAAGCTGCCAGACATTCTAAATGCGAAACTAAGTGGTGGGAACTCCACCGCTTCCGATAAAACTCAGGGAGGATCACATTTTGATTTTGCGTCACATGGACTTACCGAACAGGAAGCTGAGATAGTAAAATGTGTCGCCGACGGCCTCTCAAATAAAGAAATTGCTGATACGCTCTTCCTGTCCGAAGGAACAGTAAGAAACTATATCAGCAATATATTGTCCAAGCTGGATCTTCGCGATCGCACCAACCTGGCGATATTCTATTATAAGCATTCATAACGCCGTAACGCGTTATATCATTATTAGTCACCCATTTGTTCGGTTATCTTCTTGTAGTCTGTGTAATATGAAATATTTACAATACGTGCAGACTGCTTATTTACTGCGATAACCATGCAGTCATTTGCCTTCTCATTATAGTAAATATAATTGTTTGAAACAGGATCCACATCATCTGTGATAACTTCGTAGTATTCATCATACTGATAAGTCATCTCACGAAGGGCATCCTTTTCTGCCTGATTGATACTCACACCATAGAAGGTATAGCTTCGACTTGTAGTATTAACTCCCACCTGTATTCCATCAATGTAGACAATATTTAGTCCCTTATCTGATTTAACAGTTGGGGTACCATAGGAGTACTGAATCAGCGACTTTGCCGCTTCAGGATCATCTTCAAGAGTCAAATGAAGATCCGCACTTATCTGACTATCTGACATAGCAAGCTCATTGGTGATATCTTTTCCACCAGAACCTACCAAGTACTGAACTCCCTTAACTACTACAACAGCTATTGCTATAAGAAATATAGCACCAATAATTTTATATACTATAGAACGAACCTTCTGGTTGCTAACTCCAGCTCCCTCTGTTGGGATATAGCTTGGACCCGTATACGTAGGAAGGTCATTTATCCTATCGATTGAAACAGTTCCATCTCCAATTCCTCCATGGAACTTAGAACTCTCATCATTTAGATTGTCGGCTCCAGTAGCTCCTGACATAAAGTCTGTATCAAAACCATCTAGCCCCATAGTATCTACTGATGCGATGTCATCAGTATCATTTCCATCTTTTTTTAGTGATATTGCCATAATTTTCCCTTTTTTTCTTAATTGTAAAATGTGACAAGCGGCCAAAAGCCGTTTGCCACATTTATGATTTCTTCAAATTAATCTACAGAATTATAACCTACTTCAAAGCCTGCAAGGTTGATATCAACAGTCTTAGGTGGAACCTTAGACTTGATAACATCTACCCACTGCTCCTTTGAATAGTTCATGTGGCGGGCAGCCATACCAAGTACTATTGTGTTGAAGACTCTTGTGTTTCCAAGCTCCTCAGCCTTTGCCATAGCATCGATTGAGAATACTCTGTACTTCTCGCGAAGTCCCTCAAGGATGTTATCAGGATACTCAGCCGCACCTGTGATTACTGGCATTGGATCAATTCTCTGATCATTTACGATAAGTGCTCCATCCTTCTTAAGAAAATGGGCATATCTGAGTGCTTCAAGTCTTTCGAAGGCGATAAGGACATCAGCGCAGCCCTCTTCAACGATAGGCTCTGTAACAGCCTCGCCTTCAGTTGCATATCTAACGTAGGTAACAACAGAACCACCACGCTGAGCCATACCGTGAACCTCAGAAAGCTTCACATCGTAGCCTGCTGATTCAGCAAGACCACCAAGGATACGGCTTGTGAGCAGGGTACCCTGACCACCTACACCAACGATCATAATATTTGTAACTGACATATTCTTTTCCTCTTTGTTTTTATTCTAAATATTTATCGAACCATGGCTTTGGCTTCTAGCTTAACGCGGCCTGCCCACACAGGCACGCATGTGCCTGCGTGGCGCTGCCGCTTGCTGGTTCGCTTCGCTCACATACGATAGCTTTGCTATCGTACCTTGATGGCATCAAATGGACAAAGCTGCTGGCAAAGGCCACAACCGTTGCACATTGTCTCATCGATTACTGAGAAGCCTGTCTCCTTATCCTTCTTGATGGCTGGGCATCCAGGAACAAGACACTGTCCGCACTTCATACATTTCTCTGTATCTACGAAGCACTTACCCTTTGGCTGATATGTCTTAAGGAGTGCACAAGGTGACTGAGAGATGATAACTGAAAGCTCGTCTCTATTAACCTCTTCCTTGATTGTCTCCTCAAGCTTCTTAAGGTCAAATGCATCAACTACCTTTACATTCTTAATGCCCATACCCTCGCAAAGCTTTACGAGATCGATAGCAAAGGTCTCTTCGCCATTGAGCATCTTACCTGTTGCAGGATGGTTCTGGTGACCAGTCATACCTGTTGTAGAGTTATCAAGGATGATAACTGTACCAGTTGCCTGGTTGTATACCATATTCATAAGTGAGTTAACACCTGTGTGAAGGAATGTTGAGTCTCCGATAACTGCTACCCAGTTCTTAACCCAGTCCTTACCTTTACCCTTCTCCATACCATGAAGCATAGAGATTGAACCGCCCATGCAGAGGGTTGTATCTACAACTGAAAGTGGTGCAGCTACACCAAGTGTGTAGCATCCGATATCGCCACTTGCATGAATCTTTAACTTCTTAAGTACGCTGTATGTAGCTCTGTGAGGACATCCAGGACAAAGAATTGGTGGACGTACTGGAACCTGTGCAGGATCTGCAAGGTCAAGCTCCTGACCAAGAATCTTCTCACGAAGCATGTTAGCGCTGTACTCACCATCAAGTGGGAATACATCCTTACCTACACAATCAATTCCCCAAGAACGAACCTGCTCTTCGATTACTGGCTCAAGCTCCTCGATAATGTAGAGCTTATCAACCTTAGAAGCGAACTCCTCGATAAGCTTCTTAGGAAGTGGTGTAACCATACCAAGCTTCAGGATGCTTGCCTCTGGGAATACTTCCTTTACATACTGATAAGGGATACCACTTGTGATGAAACCAATCTTTGTATCACCATAAGTTACCTTATTTATATCAGCGAACTTCTCTGTTGCTCCATCAGCAGCAAGCTTTGCATCACGCTCAATAACGAACTTATGACGCTTCATTGCATTAGCTGGGACCATAACATTTTTTGCTGGGTCTCTAACATATTCTTTATCCTCAACCTCAACTCTATCCTCAAGGTTTACAACACCCTGTGAGTGAGCGATACGAGTTGTTGTTCTAAGGATAACTGGTGTATCGTATTCTTCTGAGATTTCAAATGCCTTCTTTGTGAATACTCTTGCCTCTTCTGAGTCAGATGGCTCGAGCACTGGCACGTGTGATGAGATAGCAATACGTCTTGTATCCTGCTCATTCTGTGAGCTGTAAAGACCTGGATCATCTGCTACCAGGTATACAAGTCCGCCCTTTGCTCCAATATAAGATGCTGTATAAAGTGGGTCAGATGCAACATTGAGACCAACACACTTCATGGCACACATTGCTCTAACGCCTGCGATAGAAGCACCCATTGCAACCTCAGCTGCAACCTTCTCATTTGGTGCCCACTCAGCATAAACGCCTTCATACTTAACAAGATTTTCGCTCATCTCAGTACTTGGGGTTCCTGGATAAGCTGATGAAACCTTAACTCCTGCCTCCCAGGCACCACGAGCTATAGCTTCATTTCCAAGCATAATCTTCTTTTCCAATGTTCAAACTCCTTCGTATTATATTTTCCTAATGACAACGCTGAAATGCGCCGCCAATAATTCCAGTTAAGAGCCTAGTAACCTTAACATTATAGAGTATCAGTGGGAAAAATACAACAAAAAAGGGCGCTGAATATAATAGCGCCCTTAGATATTTCATTTTACAAATCCAGTTTCCGTCAGCCGAATCAACTCCAGGCTCCATCTGCGCCAAGCCAACATCCATCCACATACTGATTTGTAACCATATAGCCGTCACCACCAAAGTAGTAACATTTTCCATTGATCCAAAGCCACTTGTTCTGTGGATACCAGCCAGATGTATCTTCAAACCACCAGCCTTTTGAATCGCTTTTCCACTCACCATAATAGCCATCTACCAAAGCTCCATCAGCCCCAAGCCAATAGCCATCACGGTACTCGCTATAATCCATATAGCCTGACTCAGTGAAGTAGTACCACTTACCATCTATTTTCTGCCACTGTGATACTGGGTACCAGCCCTTAGAATCCTCTACCCACCATCCGGTTGAGTTGCATTTCCACTCAAGTACTCCATCATAGTCAGAAACGCCTTCGGAGTTGTACCATTTACCATCAACCCACTCATTCTTATATGCTGTGGTATTAGTCACATCAGTTGCAGCTGGATTTTCATTTCCGGTTGTATTAGTCGTATTAGCATTATTTCCCGTCGTATCAGTTGTACCATTTGCAGCAGTTGTATCAGGAATATTCTCCCACTTTGCATACAGTGTTATATCCGATGTCACTGCCTTTCCAAAATCATAGGCTGTACCAAAACTGTTATCAGTATACCAACCACCAAATGAGTATCCTGTTCTGGATGGATCAGTTGGTTTTACTGCGATCTTACCACTCTCAATGCTTTGAGTTGCCACAGCACTTCCACCATTAGTTTCAAATGAAACATTATATTTCATAATAGGATGTCCGCATCTTTTAAAGTAGGAAACTTCATAGAGATAATTTTTGCTTGGTTCTCCATTTATGGTATGATTACTTGAATCGAGAGTTGCATTATATTTTTCATTAACATGATCGTTCCTATTGTGAATATCAATAGCCCAGTAATAATACTTACCTTCTTTAAATGTCTCGCCTTCCTTCATAGGCTTAGCATCACAACCTTCATAATATTGGTAATAGCCAAGAGCCTTCCAGTAAAAATCTACTTTATCAATATCTTGATCAAATTCAAACCAAAGCAAAGGAACACTACCACTAACTGCATCTGCAGGATCCGCCTCCAAAGTAGCCTCCTTTGCAGGCGTTTCTCCAACCACTGGATCAGAAATCACTATATTATATTTTTTAATTGCCGATCCACCTGGAGTATTCCTAATCGATATATATTTAAGCTTATTATCTGCTCCCCACGATGCGCCAGAGCATTCATATCCATTTATAGTAGACTTATAAAAACTATCTAGTGGAAATGAATATTTATTATCATCCCACATATAAACAATGAAACGAATTTCATACTGTTGGTTCTGAAAAGTTCCGTCATTTACACTAAACTTTACTTCCCCATTGTCCACAGGAAAAACACTTACTCTTGGAATATAATAATTCGAACCTTCCGGAATTTTACAATATCCTTTATTTTTAATAAATTCATAAATATCATCCCCTACTTTAGGCTCTTGATAAGTAATTTCAATAGCTTCAATCGGGGTAGTAGCCGCATAGACATCCATAGAAAAATTCTGTACAGAAAGAACTGACAGAATAAGAGCTATTGCCGTCAAAACAGCCACAAAGCCTTTTAAACCTTTTAAACCTTTCACTTTCACCCTTCACTCCTTATTGTTTTTTTATGACACAAGTGTCATATTATATTAACAATAAAAAATTCTTCGTCACGCTCAGAATGGCACAACTTATCTAGTCATTCTAAAGATAGCAATCCGAAGAATCTTTTATCATTTTACTTTGATACTTTTACTAATTTAGTCCTGGAAGAAGTATCCCACGCCCCACTTTGTATGGATATACTCTGGATCCGCAGGTTTTGTCTCAATCTTCTCTCTGAGTCGTCTAACGTGAACGTCCACTGTACGTGCGTCACCCGGATAGGTTGCACCCCAGATCTCGCTGAGCAGCTCGTCTCTTGAATAAACCTTGTTAGGGTTAGAAACCAAGAGAAGCACCAGATCAAACTCCTTAGCTGTGAGACTCACCTCGTGCCCCTTGATGAATACGCGGCGTGAATCAGTCTCTATCTTAAGACCCTTCTTTTCGATAACATTTGACGTGGACACGCTCAGGTCCTCGCCCTTTGAATTTCTTCTGAGGATAGCCTTAATTCTCGCCTTTACCTCAAGTATGTTAAATGGCTTCGTGATGTAATCATCCGCGCCATATTCAAGACCCATGATCTTGTCCATGTCCTCGCCCTTAGCGGTGAGCATGATGATCGGAACCTCAGAAAACTCTCTGATCATCTGGCAGACCTCAAGGCCTGAAAACTTTGGAAGCATGATGTCCAGAAGAATGATGTCGTAGCTGTTGGCTCTTGCCTTGTTCACAGCTTCCTCACCATCAAACGCTGTATCAACCTCCATATCGTCCTGCTCAAGTGAGAACTTAAGTCCCTTAACGATTGACTTCTCGTCGTCTACAACTAGTACTTTTTTCATCCAAATACCCCTTAAAGATTAATTAACAGTTATATACGAACTGATCCTGTTATACGTACTCTCTCCAATTCCATTTACGTTCTGGATATCCTCGATGGATCCAAAACTTCCATGTTCTTCTCGGTAAGCTATTATATCCGCCGCCTTTGTATCGCCAATGCCTGGCAGGCTCTTCAGCTGCTCTACGTCCGCAGTGTTAATATTCACCTTGCCTCCTGATGAAATGCTATCTCCATCCGTCTCATTCGAAGCACTTTCGGTACTATCACCGCTCATCGGGACCAGTCCTAATTCCTCAAATTCCTGGTAATCCGGGAAGTAGACCCGCTCCCCGTCTTCCACTAACTTAGCCAGATTAACATATCCATGCAACGCATTAGCATCATAACCTCCAGCCGCCCGTAGTGCATCACTTAGACGGGATCCTGCAGGCAGTTCATAAACACCTTCATTCACCACCGCTCCACAGACATAGACTGTGACTGTGGTTTCGGGATTATCTTCTGTGGTCTCTTCTGCACTAGCGGTTTTTGAATCAGCGCTGGTGGTCTCCACTACATTTTCTGAGTTTGTCGCAGTCTCTGAGTCATCTTCGAAAATGTTATCGGAAGCGATGACATTTGGCTCCTCATCTTTCATGGTCTCCACCAGGATTCCCTGAGTACCGCACCCTGAAAGGCTTAAGCTAATAGCAAAACCGATCAATAATATATTTAATTTTTTCATTGACACCAATCCTTTCGTAACTCAGTAGATCAGTGTCATAAAAACGAACAAACAACTAATTTATTCTAACATATTTCGAGCATCTTTTGAAGTGACTTGTTTCGACAATAATAGTTGTCTAGTTAGTCTCGTCCTTCAGAATAGCAGTTCCGATACCCTTCTCAGTATAGAACTCAAGTAAGAGACAATGCTCAAGTCTTCCGTCAAGAATATGCACGCGGGATACGCCGTTATTCATGGCATCAATACAGTTCTGAAGCTTTGGAAGCATGCCACCACCAACAACGCCGTCGTCGATCAGTGTCTGAGCCTCTTCAAGAGTCATCTCAGAAATCAGTGTCTTCTTGTCACTAGGATCTGTGAATACGCCCTCAATATCTGTGAGGAATACAAGCTTCTCAGCATTGATCGCAGTTGCAACTGCACAAGCGCAGTCGTCAGCATTTATATTGTAATCATGATCGTCGTCCATACCCATACCGATAGGAGCAACAACTGGAATAAAATCTGCCTCAAGGAGTGAATCGAGAACTGAGCTATCAGTCTCCACAACCTCTCCAACATAACCGATATCCTTGCCGTCAGAAAACTTCTTCTGAACCTTGAGAAGACCAGCATCCTTACCGCTGATACCAACAGCCTTAAGTCCAACCTTTGACATCAGACCAACAAGGCTTCTATTAACATTATTGAGAACCATCTCAGCAACCTCAAGGGTAGGCTCATCAGTAACTCTGAGTCCATTCTGGAAATGGGTCTCCATGCCAAGTCTGTCGATCCATTTGCTGATTTCCTTGCCACCGCCGTGAACGATGATTGGCTGAAGACCAACCAGCTTCAGGAGTGCAACGTCCTGGATAACATTGAACTTAAGATTCTCGTCAAGCATAGCAGATCCGCCATACTTTACAACGATCTTCTTACCGCTGAACTTCTTAATATAAGGAAGGGCCTCGATCAGGGTCTGCGCCTTTCTCTTAACCTCTTCGATATCGTCATTCTTTACCATTTTTATATCCTCTCTATATACCATAATCATTTCCTCGAAAACCTGCCAGTGGGTATTATGAACGATAATCTGCGTTGATTGTAACATACTCGTGGGTGAGGTCACAACCCCAGGCAGTTGCCTCAAAATCTCCATCGTGAAGGTCGCAGATAGCTGTCACCTCATCTGGTGAAAGGATCTGCAGTGCCTCTTCCTCAGAGAATTCAGGAAGCTTGCCCTGCTCTATCATTTTGATAGAACCCTCAGAACTCATCATTGTAATATCTACCTTATCTGGATCGAACTTTGCACCTGAGTAACCCATAGCGCAGAACACACGACCACAGTTTGCATCTCTACCATATATAGCAGCCTTTGTAAGACTAGATGTGACAACAGCCTTAGCAAGAGTCTTTGCTGTCACATAATCAGGAGCTCCAACAACCTTCACGATGAAGAGTCTAGTTGCACCCTCGCCGTCAGACGCCATAGTCTTAGCCAGGTACTCCATAACTGTGTACATTGCCTCAACCAGCTCAGCGAAATCAAGAGCCGCCTGCTTCTCAGGTGTACCTTCAAGAAGTCTGCTGGTTCTATCAGTCAGCTTCTTCGCAAGGTCACGAACATCTGTGTCACCACTCTCATCTATATCATCGAGCTTGATACCAAGTGTATCAGCGCTCAGCTCCTCGTTGCCTGCGAGGCCATTTGCCAGCCATACAAATGTATCATTAGTAGAAGTATCGCCATCAACAGAGACCATGTTAAATGTCCTCTCAACGACAGCTCTTAGAAGTCTCTGGGCAAACTCTCGCTCGATATTTATATCTGACAGCATGAAGCCCAGCATAGTACCCATGTTTGGATGGATCATTCCGGAGCCCTTGCACATAGCGCCAATGTGACAAGTCTTGCCGCCCATCTCAAACTCTACTGCAATCTCCTTAGGTATTGTATCGGTGGTCATGATAGCCTTTGCAGCTTCACTGGCCTCCATATATGCATTTGCTTTATTGCCGTTGAAGTATGGTCGGAGCACAGCGGTGCCTGTATAAGGAACGCCGACGAGACATTTGGATAGATCCATAATACCCTGCTCGATCTTCTCTATAGGAATCTGTGGTCCAATAACACCAGTGGACATTGTGAGAACCTGTGAGCGCTCAACTCCCAGTGCCTTTGAAACAGCCGCAGCCTCTCGTCGGCAGTTCTCGAGACCCTCATCGCCAGTAGCCGCATTTGCGATTCCTGTATTAACAACGATAGCGCTAGCCTTGCCGCCAGCAACTACCTTCATGTCCCACTTAACTGGAGCAGCCTTAACTACGTTACGGGTAAATGTACCAACAACTGTAGCTGGTGTGTCGCTCATCATAAGTGTAAGATCTCTGTTTTCGCCCTTTGGTTTGATCCCAACGCGCTTGCTTGCAACACTGTAGCCGCGAGCCGCAAGGATACCACCTTCAACCTTATTTACCATAGCATTCTCCTATTTTTTTAAACTTACGTACAATATAAGATACTCCTCCGCAACGTAAAAAACAAGAAAAATCCTCAAAATTCGCTTATTTTCGCCACTTTTTCTCAAAATACAAGTTGAATGAATTATACATAGGAAGCAAAAAACACCCATCATCCGATGGGTGTTTTTTTGCACCTGTCAACAGGGACGGTTCTCCCTGACCTTATTTTTATATTTTCGTATACAGGCGGCTTGGTCTATGAGCCGCACCTACTGTCATGTAATCTGTTTCCTCGACGAGGTTCTTTATCTTATTACGGAAGTTTGCCTTGAATAGTGGCTTGCCCAGCATTAACTCATATGCCTTCTGCAAATCTGGCAGTGTAAATTCTTCATCTACCAGGTTAAATGCAATCTCAGATGTCTGCGCTTTAAATGCAAACCATGCCAGAGTCTTCGATAAAATCTTGCCGTGGTCAAATGCCATTTTCTTGCTTCCCGCAAGATCATCTATATCTAGCAGCTCCGCATCTTCCACAATGAAATCCCCATAATCATCAATAAGCTGAGATGCTGGAACCAAAGCTACGTATGTTATCGAGATAGTTCGCTCTCTCGTATCGCGCTTAACCTCGCCAAATGTGTGCATCTGCTCCATGTACGCATTCTTTATTCCAGTCACTTCCTTCACGCAGCGCCTAGATCCCTCTTTAAGTGACTCATCAGCCTTCAGATAAACGCCCGGAAGCTCATATCTTCCCGCGTAAGGCGCCTTAGCCCGCTTCTTCACAACAACCTTCAGACTGTCATCATACATCGTGCAGATAACCGCATCCATCGAAATCGTCATCTTGTCATTCTTCATACGTTGTAACCTCCTCCTTATTATTTCCCGCAACAAAACTCCATAACCCCATCTTAGTATCCAACCACTACTAAGTCAACACTTTCCCCCTGTTGTGTCTAATTTTGTTGCTTTTATCCCCTCTCAGCCACCTAATTTCGCCCCCTCTAGCCCCTCTAGCAACAATTCTCCCATTTATCACTTTATTTTGTTGCTTTTAACCCTGGCTAGCGACCTAATTTCACCCTCCCAGCAACAATTTCCCCTTTTTCACCTTATTTTGTTGTCTTTCCCCTAGTCAACAATCTATTTTCAGTCTATACAGCAACAATTTCACCTTTTTTCACCTTATTTTGTTGCTTTTATCCCCTCTCAGCCACCTAATTTCGCCCCCTCTAGCCCCTCTAGCAACAATTCTCCCCTTTATCACTTTATTTTGTTGCTTTTAACCCTGGCTAGCAACCTAATTTCACCCTCCCAGCAACAATTTCCCCTTTTTTTGCCTTATTTTGTTGCTTTTATCCCCTCTCAGCCACCTTGTTTCAACCCCTCCAGCAACATTTTCTTGCTTTTCCACCTATTTTTGTTGCTTCCCCCTCTAATCAACAACCTAATTTATACTCTCCATCAACAATTTCACCCTTTTTCGCCTTATTTTGTTGTTTTTATCCCCTCTCAATCATGTCAGAAAGATTAATTAGAATAAAAAGCTCTCTGGTGCTGTTCATTTGAACAGCGCCAGAGAGTCTTAGTACGATTATCCGATTTTATATCCTAACCAAGCTTACCATAATCGTCTTCGCTTACCGCCTCCAGCCATTCCGCAGAAGTATCTTCACCCGGCACTTCAATCGCAAGGTGTGAGAACCATGAATCCGATGCTGCTCCATGCCAGTGCTTAGTATTTGCCGGAATATTGATCACGGTTCCGGGAGTAAGTTCTACCGCATCCTTCCCCCATTCCTGGTAATACCCTCTTCCGCCGACACAGATCAGCATCTGGCCGCCACCACTTTTAGCATGGTGTATATGCCAGTTATTACGGCATCCCGGCTCAAAAGTGACATTGAATACCGGCACCTGTTCCGTAGAAACCGGTGACAGATAGCTCTGCCCCACAAAGTACTTAGCATAAGCATCATTAGGAGCCCCGATTGGAAAGAATATCGTATTCTGATACCTGTCCTTTTCCGTCAATCCTTCGCTCTCCTCAACGTATACTTCTTTTGACAGTTTAAATACCGCCCAGGCCTTCGGCCATCCGGCGTAGAATGCGACATGGGTTATGATCGCAGCCATTTCTTTCTGCGATACACCATGATTTTTGGCATTCATGATGTGATACTTTAGAGAGCTGTCTGTAATACCCTGGGACATCAGGGCAACAACCGTAATGATGCTTCTGGTCTTCACATCAATATCACTGTTGTTCCAGTTTTCTCCAAAGAGTATGTCATCATTAAAATGCGCAAACTCCGGAGCAAACTCTCCCAGCTGATCTCTTCCTGCCGTCTGTATGATCTTTTTACTCATTATACCTGCCTCCTTTTGCCTCCTGTCTATTGCTTAACCAATTTAACACATATATTATCACACATCCTGCCATCATAAATAACACCATGATGGCGACGTAATCCGCGAAAAAGAAAATCTTGGGTTCCGAGGTATCAAAGAAAGCGAACTTGGTCATTCCTGACATATATCCCAGGAAGCCCCGTTTGATAAATGCCACGCACCCATATACCGATACAGCACCGAAGATCAAATACAAAGCTCCTCTCTTCAGGCTTCTTGCTTTCTTTGATGTAAACATTGGCAGCATATGCGTTCCCGCATGAATGCATAAAAGCACATATCCCCAGTAAGCAAACAGCATATGTACACTTCTTGCAAGAGCCGAGACATGAAGATCCGGCAAAAAGGTATAAATATGCTTTGACATAAGGATACCGCTTAACGGCTGCAATATCATAAATATCAGCAAGAGCATGTTAAGGATGGTCTGAAAAATACGTCTTGCATTATATTTTCCCTTGGCGGCATTGCTATACCACTTTCTGTTCAGTATATGATGCACTATGAACAGAATAAAGATAAGACTCCCCGCGATCTCATGGAACAACTCTCCTATCAGAGAATATGCCATAAGCAGGGGCATCATGACTGTCATAGAGATATCAATTATGATCCTGATCTTCTTTTTCAAACATCTCACTCCTCTAATATCCCAGTCCTGCTATCCATTCGCTTACTTTTTTCCTTACACTCTCCTGATCATTCTGACAGTCGTTTCCTCTTATGGCAAGTCCGTCTGAAACCGTTGCATCAGGGCATACTGATGAGAGCTTCTTATCAAAGCCTGACAGACCCGATCCTTCATGCGTAGAAAAAGGAATCAGAGTTTTACCTGCGAGACCGTCTGCATTATTCTCAAAGAATGTGTACATGATCATCGGCCAATCGCCCCACCAGACAGGCGCACCAATAAATATGGTGGAATACTGCGACAGATCAGGTACCTCCCCTGCATATGCAGGTCTGGCATTATCGTTCTGTTCCTGTTTTGCCACATCTGTCAGTTCAGAATATGTCATAGGGTAATGATCATCATCCGGGATCACTTCAAACAGATCTGCTCCGGTCTCCTCAGATATCATCTCGGCCACGATGGCAGTGTTTCCCTTGTCAATGACACCTACGGTATACTGCTCACCGGTACGGGAAAAATAAACTACGAGGATATCACCGCTTTCACTTCCCGGCTCTGACTCCGTTGTTTGGTCTTCGGTTTGGGAAGCTTCCCCTGTTGTCGAAGCTTCAGCTGTATCTTCTTTTGATTGTTGATCACTTTCGACCGTATTGTTTTGCTGTGCACTGTCTTCTACACTGCTATCTTTGCTTCCACATGCGCTAAGACTTATTACCATAAGCGCTGTAAGAAACAGACTTAAGATTCTCATTTTTTTCTTCATATCATTACGCCTTTTCAAAATCAGGTTTCCATCCTGCAAACTGAACCAGCTGCTCATCTGTCCTGTGATAATATCTCTCATTCTTATCAAGTTCTGCGATCTTTCTCATCTCTTCATCTGTCAGCTTAAAATCGAGAATGTTGAGATTATCCTTAATATGATCTTTCGTTTTGCTTCCGGGGATCACCACAAATCCCATCTGTGTATGCCAGCGGAGAATGATCTGCACCGGAGTTTTTCCGTACTTCTTTCCAAGTTCAGCAAAAACCGGCTCATTTATCAGGCTCTTGTCGCCATGTCCTAACGGATACCAGCTCATAAGCTTGATCCCATACTTATCAAGAGTTACTCTCAGTTCTTTCTGGGTAAAATATGGATGAGCCTCTACCTGGATAAACTGCGGCACGATCTCCCACTTCGTCTCAAGTTCTTCGATATATTTTCCTTCAAAGTTAGAGATACCGATGCTTTTTGCCTTACCTTCCTTATAAGCCTTCTCAAGCTGTCTGTATCCTGCAAGCCAGTTGCCGGCCGGCTGATGTATATAAAGAAGATCTACGTAGTCTACCCCAAGGCGCTCCAGGGTCTCATCCACGGCATTCGGGTTTTCATATTCACTGGGCCAGAGCTTAGTGGAAAGGTAAATATCCTCCCTCTTAAGTCCGCTGTCATTTATTCCGCGTCCACATGCCCTCTCATTCACGTATGCATTTGCGGTATCTATCAGTGAATATCCCATCTTCAAAGCTTCTCTTACACTGTTCTCTGCATCGGTAGGTGAAAGCATAAATGTTCCGATCCCTACTACGGGACATTTCAGTTCATTGTTAAGTGTTACGTATTCCATTATCAAATCCTCCTCTTTAATAAGTCTATGCAACCTACTGTTTTATTGTTTCGTTTTATTATTCTTTCTGTTCTTTCGGATCCAGCATTCTGATCACTTTGGCAGGTACGCCTCCGACTACCGCATAATCCGGCACATCCTTGGTAACTACAGCACCTGCAGCTACAACAGCATATTCTCCGATTGTCACGCCCGGACAGATGGTCACATTCATCCCGATCCAGGCATTCTTCTTTACAGTTACCTTACCGTAGGTATAAATGGCATGACGCTCGTTCATATCATGGTTGATAGTTGCAATACGAAGTCCCGGTGCTGCCATGGAACCGTCTTCAAATTCAATACCGCCCGATGCCGAAAGTATCGCTGAGTGATTGATAAAAACTCCTTTACCAAACTTCACCTTGTTTCCAAAATCGCAGATAAATGGTGTCAGGATCCTCACATCATCGAGTTTTCTTCCAAAGAGTTCTTCCAGATATCCTATATAAGAAGGGTCATCCGGCATGCAGGCATTTGCTTTTGTACATAGAACTCTGGCTCTCATCATCTCATCTACTGCATCCTTAAAGTATGGCTCCCTTACATCCGTGGGACCGCCCTGTTCCATCAGATCAAATACATATCCTCTTTTGTAATCCATCTCCGTCACCATCCTTCTTCTTAAACCAGTCCATTTGCTGCAAACCATTTTTTTACGGCATCTTTGGAATCTGCGGCTTTTGAACCCGTGATCGCAAGACCACTCTTTACTGTTGCCCCTTTAGCACATTTCTTTATATCTCTCTCACTGGAACCCATACCGCTTCCCTCATTTGTGCAAAGCGGAAGGATGGTCTTTCCTGTAAAGTCATATCTCTCAAGGAAAGTTGCGACTGCCATCGGGAAGGTTCCCCAGTAGTTTGGGTAGCCAAGAACTATGGTGTCATACTCATCGATACTATCAAGATTATTTGTAAGCTCAGGTCGTGCATTGTTCTGCTTGTCTTTCTTTGCTTCTTCGATGCAGGTCATATATACCGGTGAATATGGATCCTTCATCTCGATCTTGAATGTATCCGCGTCGATCAGCTCTTTCATAAGACCTGCAACGATCTCTGTATTTCCGACCTTTACGTATCTCATTGCTCCGCCGAAATAGTTCTCATCCGCTCTTGAAAAGAATGTAATCAATGTTTTTGCCATCTTAATTTCCTCCGTTTATCTACAGGTGTTTACATTACATTTTTTGTTTCTATGACTTGATTATCACGCAAAATGCTTGAATAATCCAATTCAAATATCCTATAATTGATTTAATTTTTAAATAGCTGACTTTCAAGGAGATTTATCGATGACAACCAAACAGATAGATTACTGCATAGAACTGGCTCATACCCTTAACTTCAGCCGGGCGGCTGAGAACACATTTGTAAGTCAACCAACCTTTTCTTATCAGCTAAAGCTTTTGGAAGATGAGGTAGGCTTTAAGATATTTGAAAGAAACGGCAAAGGAGCCACACTCACTCCGGCCGGGGCGCAGTTCGTAACCTATCTTTCCGGTATGCGTGAGGATATGAAACGCGCCATCGAACAGGGACAGAATTTCAGTGCCAGATACAGGGACAACATAACCGTTTCCATGATGGTCAGACAAGCCATATACTTTCTGCCCGAAGCTATCCGCATATTTGAAAAGGAGCAACCCGGTGTCCAGGTTACTCCTCTGTTTCAGTACGATAACGGTGTGGAAAGCTTTTTAAAGGATGAGTCCGACGTCCTCTTTGCTCTCATCGAGCAGACTAAGCATATCCCGGGCATCAATGTTCACAAGCTCTTTGACTCCGGGATCTACCTTATTGCTGACAAGAACGATCCCCTGGCTGAAAAGAACATCATCACGGATGAGGATATCTACGGACGCACACTCATGGTAGGCGGAGGTTCCCCGGCTGCCCTGCGATCCGTCCAGCAAAAACTCATCTCCTCCGGTAAGATCGAATACTTCAACAGTCCCGATCATGATTCTACTCTCATAAATGTAGCGTCCGGCAAAGGCATCTGCCTTGCTCCCGGTTTCTTAAATGACCACAGTGGCCAGTTTGCATGGATCCCTTATGACAGCAAGGAATGTTTCCACTGCGTCCTCTGTACTCACAAGACAGATAACCGCGAGAGCCTTGCTGAATTTATTAAAACACTTCAGAAGCTGTACAAAGATGCAGTGGCTTTTCCGCTTTAACTTCTTAATGTCTACCACACCGTCAGTAACTACGCTCTCGTCAGCAGATACATTAACGATCTCTCCGACTAGGATCCCGTCCTCGAAGCTCTTTACCTTGCACTCCATTGCAAGCGGTAGCTCATTGATCAGAGGCGCATCCACAAATTCGCTCTTTGTAGCATGGAATCCTGCCTTCTCAAGCTTGTCCGGCACCTTTCTTCCTGACTCGATTCCCACATAATTGCAGTCGTATCTGCCTTATGTGCGTAAACCATAATTCTATAGAGAACGGATCCTTGTTATATCATATTTTGTATTCCCGTTTATGCTGAAAGTTAAAGTGTATGATAGTACGGACAGATATTCTCGTAATGCCCGTCTTTCATTCTGAATCCACCCGGTATCGTTCCCAACTGCACAAAGCCTAATCGCTCATATAAATGTCTCGCATGCACATTGCTCTCAACTACAGCATTAAACTGCAATACCCGAAAGCCAAGTTCTTTACCTTTGGATAGACAATCTATTACCAGCTTCTCTCCAATATGCAACCCTCGACACTTTGAACTTACTGCATAACTTGCATTACAAATATGTCCACATCTACCGACATTATTCGGATGCAAAATATATAAACCAACAATCTGTCCATCTTCTTCAGCGACTCCAGTATAACTCTGCGATTCAAAAAACTCTCGGCCTGACACATCGTCAAGCAGATCTTCCTGAGGAAACGCTATTCCATCCTCGACAACTTCATTCCAGATTTCTATCATCTTATTAATGTCTTTTTCTTCATATTGCCGAATAATCATTCATATGCCTCCTCGTCAGTTATACTGAAAGTTACTTCACTCATACTTTTTCATCATTTTTCCGGTCTGCGCCTTATCTTGAATGGTGCGGGTTTCAAGATATCCTTCCAACGCTCAAGCTTACGGTTGACCTTGAGCCTCTCCATATATTCACGAAAATCAAAGTCCGCCTTAACAGCATCATCAGGATAACGGTATCTTTCCATAGCAATAGATGTATGATCTTCGTTCGTAAGGCTCTCAAGCGCGTCTTTGATTGAAGAGGGATTAGTCAAGACTCGCAGATAATGCACACCCGGCATCCCGAACCAGTCCGAAATATCTTCATCGTAAACACTTTTATCTACGATTATGAAGATGTGCCAATATGCTTCCTTCTTATCACCTATAAAGGGTGGTTCTTTCATCTGCTCATCAAGATACTCCTGTTTGGATGAATATTTTTCCATCCCCGGAAATCCGTCTGCCCAGCAGTACTGAGCACCATAGTAACGGCAATTCATGTCATACTGGTTGTAAGTCTCTTTGTCGTGGAGGACATACGCCCATTTTATGATCTGCTCGTGATCTAAGGCAGATTTGATGAAGGCTTCGGTATCGTTACCTCGATCTCCTTCTTTAATATTAAAAATGTAAAATCTTTCCTTTGCTCTTTTCATATCAAGCACTCTCTTTGTGATCCCAGGCCTCTAATAAACATTGCACTTAAGCTATATCCTTGTTTTCCGTATCTTCCTCTATAATGCTGATATTCTTCTATACATCGGTATGGCAATTATCATTTATGCTCTTCACAGAAATCCACAACATCATCAAGGCCGGCGTTGATGACTTTTTCGTTTGACGTCACATCGCCTAATTAGTATTCAGGGCATCCGATTCGTCATGATCCAACTCATTCAGCAGCTCGGCTGTCAGGTTGTCCTCGAGATATTTGTCCGTCTTATTTTTTCTCAGACCATTGGCATCGTCATTATTTATCAGATTGATTATCTCTTCATATTCTTTTCTCCGGAATCAGCATATTTAACTTTGCCTTTACGGCTTCAAAATTCTGTGTTTTTATCAGTTTCATGCTTATTCCTTAACTACATACTTCCAATTATTCTTTTCATTTTTGCCAAAATATAGAATGAGGGCGCTTTTACCTTTTTCAGCGAGCGGTTTAAGGCCGTTTGATCTCGCACAAAGCTGCACGCCTGTTGTAGCAACGAATTGTATCGTTACGCTGGTTTTGCCTCTTGATCGCATTCGAACACTTTTGTTTCGAACTGTTGCATCTGATACCAGGAACCTTTTTCTATAGATACAGTTCAATCTGCGGATATCTGCAAAAAGAATATAACCGGTAGCCACAATGAGGATCAGCATGACCAAATACACGATAATTGAACAGATTATAACCCCCGCGTTATGATTGACTATATTGCAATATATCACGAAACCAACTGTTGCAATCATAAGAATAAGCGAAAACGCAATTCCGACAGTAATTGCAGCCGTAGGTCTCGCATACTTTTCCTTTATATATTCAAATTCATCCTCAGACGCCTCGCGCCATTTTATTTCCTGATTCTTTTCCATAATCATAAAAGATAATAGTCCATTCTGCATCCGGAAGGCATCCTTAATCCAGGATTCATCGTAATTGGGATGTTGTTTAAGTATATCAACATTTGCGTCGCAAGCGCTGTGCTTCTTCCCTCCCAATTCAAAAAGCAATCTGTCTTGTTTGCTTTTTACACTTAATGCTCCGTATAAACCAACGGTGACAGGCACCATGAAAGTTTTATAAACTTTATTGTTCTTTCGGTGGTCGTTCTCCTATGAAGACAACCTCGTCATCACGCATATATGCGATGTAATAGATGCCTACATACTCTTCGCCCTCTGAGTCTCCATCAACTCCGGCAATATAAATCTTCCATCCGTCATTATTGACATCATACATGTTGTATTGGAAACACGTCTGGCTTCTGCCGTTCTCTTTGCTTGTATAATTCCTGTAATGATTCGTCTGCACCGCCCCCATATCAATATACTTACGAAGGTCGTTCGCATCAACATTACTAAGGTCGCATTGATCCAGAAATTTCTCAACGTCTTCAACTGTTATGTTATTACGCCGGACCACGTCATCCGCCATCATATCGTACAGGCTCTGCGCGTCTTCCCCGGCCACAGGAGTTGCAAGGATCTCACGGTTCGGAATCCATCTGTTGTTATTTGCATCATAAATTCTGGCTCCGATCAGAAGCGCAGCTACAAATGTCCATGGGATGACTATCATAACTATGCCAACCCATAGTCCCACCTTATGTGTCTTCCTGTTTTCCTTCTTGGCTATTAATGCTCTTACCAGGGAACCTATAATAAGTCCTATTGCTACGAGCGTCAATATAGCAGCAATAACTATTACAACCGTCACCAAAACCGCATTTAACAATACTACAAACATCTATTCTCACCTGCTATCATTCAGCTATTCAATTTATGCTTAATTTTTTCCTTACCCATTTATTTCATGTTTCCTTTACATTACTGAGCATTACCCTGTAAAATTTTTCCATTTTTCACCTTATATACTGTAATATACTCTGCACTTATTCTAACATAATTATTAACGAAAACAACGTGCTTATATTACTGATTCTTATTCCTACTTCACACTTTTTCATAACCAAGTGATTTAGCAAGTTTCATTATCATATTTCTCAAATCCTTTGTGTTGATTGGTAGCCTCCCTGTCTCAAAAGTCCATATTAATCTGTCACACTGATAGAATCCACACTCCTCATACTTTCTCATCTTTAAAAACGCATCATTTCTGTAATCCATATCATCCATCATCCCAAAGTGTTCCCAATATATCTCTCGCCTATTTTTTATATCAAGCACAGTAAAGTCAGGATGAATCGTCCACGCCCCCAACTTAAGAGGTTTCTCATATAGAAATGGTATCTGCATCTCATCAAGCATGTCAGCAATTATCATCTCCGATTTCGACCGAACTCGAACTCCTTTTCTAGTGTAAAACTCTGGAGAGTCCTCCTTAAATGGCATTTTTTCATATATCTGTTCTTTCCATTCTTGAATAAAATGCGCATCATGGCAGTATGCAGGGGTTACTAAGATATATTTCCCTCGACTCATATTTTCCTCAACCCAATTAAATGGATCTCCTGACCATGTTTCTTTTAGCACATTCAGGCATTTTATATCATGTTGTAATATCCCTGATAGTTTCTCATAATACTCAATTTGAGCTAAAGTTTTTGCTTCATCCATCCGCTCTTTCCCTATATATTCTCTTTCCCTTTGGGGGCCATTCCACCTAATGTAATACTGATATGCATTTCCATGTTTTGCCGCATGCAATCTTGATTCATCTGGCACTTTCTTTTTTAATTCCGTTAATTCTGTCGACACCTTGTCATAATAATTCTGGAATAAAACCATCATACTTTCTAAATCTTCAATCCATATCATATCGATGCTCCTTTCTAAATCATGTAAGCAACACTTTCGACCTTTTGCATCTTATTTTGTTGCTTTTCTCTCATCTCTGTCACCTTGTTGCAATCGCCGTTACAACACTTTTTTCTTTTTGCGCCTTAGATTGTTGCTTTTTCTCCTCTATGTCGCCTTATTTCATCCACTCTGGCAACACTTTTTTCTTTTTACGCCTTAGATTGTTGCTTTTTCTCCTCTATGTCGCCTTATTTCAATCTCTCTTACAACACTTTCTTGCTTTTACGCCTGATTTTGTGGCTTTTCTACCTCTACGCGGCCTGATTTCATCCACTCAGGCAACACTTTCTTGCTTTTACGCCTGATTTTGTGGCTTTTCTACCTCTACG
>Ga0129306_1000522_pt1 | contig 59479 bp, 48 predicted proteins | sample P827metagenome_FD_94438 | JGI IMG/M metagenome (GOLD analysis project Ga0129306, IMG submission 94438) | Capybara group fecal microbial communities from Wisconsin, USA - P827 metagenome | ecosystem: Host-associated > Mammals > Digestive system > Large intestine > Fecal | place: USA: Wisconsin... | reverse complement strand
GATTCATACAGAATGAAGGACCGCATGAAGGTCGGAGCCGTTGGCTTCGAATAATATATTTTTTGTCTAAAAGCGGAAATTTTAAACCGGCAATTTTAGGAAATTATTTACCGGCATTGACAGATATCAGGTACACAGATAAAAATTATATAGCTTGTTTTAATGTCCTTGTAATCTGCACCTGAATTTAAATCGTCTAGATCCAAAGTACTCTGATAAAATCTTGAACGTTCAGGTAATTCATTGGTATCAGTGGCCTGCATTTCTAGATTATACGCTTCTTGGTTTCCAACAGCATAAACATCCAGCCTTATAGCTTTCTTTCCATAATCAATTGCAACCTCTTCTTCCTGTCGCATATCGATATGATCAATTTTGATTTCAAGTAGAATCTCAAGAAGTTCCTTGCATACATCGGGATTATTACGCATAACTTTGTAAAAGATAAAGTTATTTGCAATTGTTGCCTGTTCCCATTTTTTCTCTGGGGTTAGTTCCTTTTCGTCTTTCATTATCATTTCCTCCTGCATATAAATTTGTATAAAGTATGCAGTTTTCGGAAAAGATTTTGAAAAAAACTTTTAAATATTTTGTTATAATTACAAATCATAACAAAGTGTCGTTAAATGACACTCTCTTGTGTTATAATGAAATCAGAGGAATAAAAAAAATGAAAATCATTCACTGTGCCGATATTCATGCTGACTCCAAATTTGGAACTCATTTTTCGAAAGAACAGGCTGACGAGCGTCGTAAAGAGATTGTTGATACTTTTGCAAATATGGTTGGTTTTGCGCGTGAGAACGATGTAAAAGCGATTATTATTGCGGGCGACCTTTTTGATACCAAGGCCACTCAGCAAAAAACAATTAAGAAGCGTTTTTCTTACATCATTTCTCAGAACCCGGATATTGATTTTCTCTACCTTCGTGGAAATCATGATGAAGACGTAGAATTTGCTTATGATGATAATCTTCCAAATCTTAAGCGTTTTTCGAAAGACAGCTGGACCTGTTATTCCTACGGTAATGTAAATATTTATGGCCGAGAGTTTGGTAGCAAGATTCCTCTGAGTACTTACAGCGAACTCACCTTAGATTCAACTAAAAAAAATATCGTAGTTCTTCATGGGCAGGTCGCGGAATATAAATCTAAGAACGGGGCACCTGTAATTTCTCTTCCTCATCTTACAAATAAAAATATCGACTATATAGCGCTTGGTCACATTCACGATTACAAGCTTTCAAAGCTGGATAGCCGCGGACAGTGGTGCTACTCTGGTTGTCTCGAAGGGCGTGGGTTTGATGAGTGCGGTGAAAAAGGTTTTGTTCTTCTTGATGTTGATGAGGCGGGCGGTGCTTCGGGGGCAGTTGAGGCAAAATTTATTCCTCTTGCTCAGCGCTGTATTCACGAAGTAGAAGTGTCACTTACTGGTCTTGTAACTTATGCTGATATTATGAAGAAGATTTCTTCATCAATTTCAAATCTTCCTTCAAAAGATATTGTTCAGGTAGACCTCACAGGCGAGATTTCCGAAGAAACAGAAATTGAAACTGACTCTTACGAAGCTGCTCTAAAATCAGATTTCAACTTTTATTACATCCGCGTAAAAGACAGAACTGAAACTAAAATCGATTATCAAAAATATGAAAATGATGTTTCGCTCAAAGGCGAGTTTATTCGTCTGGTAAAAGAAACTTCTGATCTTTCCGACGAAGAAAAATCAAAAATCATTATGACCGGAATTAAAGCTCTGGCAGGGAGACTCAACTAATGAAACTTATAAAAGCACACGTAATTAATTTTGGTAAGCTCCACGATTATGATATTGATTTTACAGACGGCGTAAATTCTTTTATGCAGGAAAACGGATGGGGAAAAACTACTCTCACTGTTTTTATAAAAGCAATGTTCTATGGCATGGACCATACAACAAAAAAGAATATCGAAGAAAATGAACTGAAAAAATATGCGCCCTGGCAGGGTGGGGTATACGGCGGCAGTCTTACTTTCTCTTATAAGGAAAAAGAATATTGTGTTAGCCGAACCTTCAGTCTCAAAAAAAATGAAGACACTGTAGAAATCCGCGATTTAAAAACCAACAAGGTGATAGAAAATCCTGAAAACAATCTTGGTGTCTTTCTCTTTGGTGTAAACCGCGATACATATGAGCGCAGTGTTCACGTCACTCTGGATGAATCCCCAGCTGGCTCTCCAGACATTTCTGCCAAATTGAATAATCTCGTAGAGGCCGCTGATGTTACCAGTTTTGATGAAGCAAGCAAGGCCCTGGATACAAAAGCAACTTCTCTTAAGGCAAAGCGTGGTAACGGTGGTGAGATTTCTGAACTTCAAAATAAAATTGATTTTGACCGCACAAAGCTTACAGAAATTGCATCAAAGATTTCTCAGAATGAAGATTTAGAAAAAAAGATTTCTGGTGTAGAAAAAGAAATTTCCGTATTCAAAGAAGAACAGGATTTCCTTGGCGAGCAGCTTTCTGTCAGTGCAAAATACGAAAGTAAGATCCGTTACGACCAGCTTAAGGAAGATGTAAAGTCAGCCGAAGCTTCCCGCGATTCCCTCCTGGATTTTTTCAATGGTCAGCTTCCAGATCCTGATGTAATCAAAACCATAGATTCAATTTCCAGCGATTACACAACCGTACAGTCTAACCTCAAAAACAACTCTGCAACTCAGGCAGAAAAAGATCAGTACAAGGCTTTGCAGGAATATTTTGGCGGAGACATTCCATCAAAAGGACAGATTGATTCCTGTATCAAAACTGATGATGAATATAAAAACTTCCGACGCATGGAAAGTGAGAAAAAACTTACAGAAAATGAACAGCAGAACTATAAAACACTTAAACAGAAATTCGAAGGCAAAGATATTTCCAGCGAAAAAATAGAAGAGTGCATGGGCTCTTTCTCACATATTCAGAGTCTCAAAATGAAAGAAGGAGAGGTTTCTGAAAAGCTTCACACTAAGCAACTAGAACTTCAGGTTCAGCAGCAGACAAAACTGAAAAATACAAAACGAATTATTTTTTTCTCTATTGCTGCAGTTTGTCTGGTTTCGGCCCTAGCTCTCTTTTTGATTTTGAAAAATGTGATTGTAGCAGCAGGGCCTTTGGGCGCATTTATTCTTTTTGCATTGCTCGGATTGTTTTCCAAAGTTCCGGCTCCAGATTGTTCTGCTCTGCTTGTAGAAATCAAAAAACTTCAGGATGAGATTTCTTATATAGAAAAAATGTGTTCGGATATTGCGAATAAAAGTACAGTCTTTGTTTCTCAGTTTGGAATTGAAAGTGGATCTGATCTTGTTGCATTAAATAGGCTTAGTAGTGATTATAACTGGTTTGAAAATCTTGAAAGAAAACAAAGAGATTTTGAAGCCTGGCTTAGTTCTCAGTCGAAAACTTCTGCAGAATATGAACAGGCTCTTAAAGCCTTTGTTAAGCGCTTTTGTAAAACAGAAGACATTTCATCAGTAACATCAGAAATCCAGATTCTTAATGAAAAGTTAAAAAGACTCTCTGAACTTGAGAATAAAATAAATTCAGATTCTAAAAACACTAACCTCCAGCAAGAAACAAAAGAAAAGCTCGAGAAAATTCTTTCTCAGTACAAAACTCAAAAGGCACTTTCTTTTGCAGAGCAGGTTCAGGAACTTCACGACAAAATCAACGACATCAAAAATGCCTCTGATAATATTCAGACAGCATTGCAGAGATTAAAAGAGTTTGAAGAAGATCCTCAGAACGATATAGAATCATTTGCCTCTCTTGTTAAGCCGGAAAAATCAGCTGATGATTTGCGCAGCGAACTTTCTGAGGTTGCAGATAAAATTACAGAGAAGAATGCAGAAATTGCAAGTTACAGAAAAATCATTACAGACAATCTTGCAGATACAGAGCGTAAGGAAGATATTGAAACTGAAATAGAACTTCTCACCCAGCAGAAGGAAGATAAAACTGCAGAACATAAAATCCTTACTAAAACTCTCGAGCTGCTTTCTCAGGCAAAGGAACGTCTCGACGCAAATTACAGCGACCCGATGAAAGAGGGCTTTGCAAAATACGTAAAAATGCTCGGTGGAAATCTGAATCTTGTAATAGACACAGATCTTAAGGTTTCAGTTGATGAAGCTGGTATGCTCCACGAAAGTGATTTCTTGAGTGCAGGCTATAAGGACATTGTAAACTTCTGTTCAAGAATGGCTCTGATAGATGCTTTGTTTACAGAAGAAAAGCCTCCTGTAATTCTGGATGATCCGTTTGTAAATCTTGATGATGATAAGATTCCTCGTGCCCTTCAGCTTGTAAAAGATATGTCAAAAGAAAAACAGATTTTGTATTTTGCGTGTCACAAGAGCCGCGAAGTGTAGAGTTAAAAAAAACAAGGTTCCCAGACCGTAACACTAGAAGGGAACCTTGTCGTCCAGCGTTGCTGGACATCGGAGAGAGTTTATCAGCTTATTTACAAGCTGACTATAATATAGCAGATTGATTTTAGAATGTCAAATTTTTCAAGGAAAATTTGTGCCTTGTTAAACGATAAACTTGTATTTTTTGTGAAAAAATCACAATAAATTTCATTTTTCTGCATTTTTTAGCCAGGTAAGGAACTGTAGTTTTGTTACTTCTTCATCAGGATAGAAATATCTGCCATCCGGGAGCTCCATAAATTCCCTTTCTACAACACCAAGTATTGCATCAAAATCTTCATCTTCAACTGGAACATCAGCTACAGGGCTTTTTGTGCGGCCGGATTTTTTATATTTGTCTGAATATCGGGTAAACATTTTTTGGTTTCCATTTTTACGTACCCATGCATTCCAGATAAAGCGGGCACAGAATCGGCGGGTGAGTGGATCTGGAATCTCAATTCCATCAAGCAATTTAATATCACCTATGTCAGAAGTTTTATTAAGCTCCCAGGCTGAGTTTTTAAGGGGAGTATACACTTCGCGGTAATCTGAAAGTCCTTCTTCATCAAAAAGAATAAATGCATTATCAATTGCGGCAACTGCCTGGTCATATCTCTTCAACTGGTAAAAGAGTTTTCCTTTTTCCAGCTGAAGAACGGCATTCTTAGAATCAAAGGTCAGGATTTTTTCAATCTGCAGTAAAGCTTCTTCATTATTTTTTGTCAGACGGCTTGAAAGCAACTGTACGTAGCTGTCGCCTTCCTGGAGTGAATAGGCTTCCTGCAGACTGTTCTGGGCTTCACGGTTTTTACCAATCATTTTATATAACAGACCTTCGAAAGCACGAAGTCGGGCAATAAGAAATGGTTCGGTAACTTTTGTAGAATTGATATATGTAGTAATTTCTTTCAGTAAATTATTAATTGCCTGCATTGGAGCTTCTGGCTCAAGACAATATTCTGAATCAAGCTTTATAAACTGATATTCATAAACTTCAATGGAACTGTATATGTAGTTATTATCTTCGGTGTAAGTATAAACATCCTGCTGCAAGGTTGCGCAGGAAATGGCACAAAACGCAAGAGCAGAAATTATAAGGTGCAAAAATATCTTTTTCATTTTAACTCCATATACTTTTTTGATAGTTACTTTATTTTAATACATTTACCGCAGAAAGTGTATTGTCAAAAGTTATGGCAAGACAATCTTTTTTTAAGTCTCCGTTCAGATCTACAAAGACCGGATTACCATAGCCTGCAACCGGGAATTCCGGTAAGAGTTCGAGTTTAGAATTAAAGCCGTAAATTGAGTTTCCTTCGCCAGATACAAAAATTTCTTCTGCACCGTCACTGTCATAATTATGCACTGTAAGATTTCCAGACTTTGCAGTGAAATATGGTATTTTTACTTGCATTTTTTCTCCGTTGAGAGAAACACGCCACAATTCTCCATCCGAAGAAAGTGCAAAAATATTTTCATCAACAGCTTTTACATTCAGATAGAAAATTCCTGGAAGAGTAACTGGGAAGTCTGGTAAAAGATTTCCATTTAAGTCATAAACATAAAGTGTACCAGCTTGAGTAATCATTGTTACGTATTGCTTACTACCGTTAGTTAGTATACATGGCGAACCATACGCAATGCCATCAAGTTCCAGTGGTCCTTCGGTTGTGAGCGGTGCAAAGTTTTTATAAATATGAATTCCACCAAAGAATCCTTTTTCATAAAATGCAAAAATATCTCCGCTTACGGCAGGAACCGATTTTATACCGCCTTCAGCTTCTGTTTCGATGGATGTAAATTTTCCATCTGCTGAAACAAAAGTAATTGTTCCTTCTTCATCACAAATACCAAGAGATTCTTTATAAATAAATGGAGCACACGAAGGGCTTACTCCTGTAAGAACAGGGAAGTCTTCAATGCTTTCCAGTTTTGAATCCAGAAGATAAACCAGACCACTTTTGGTAACTGCCCATAACAGACCTTTTGAAGTTTTAGTAGTATTCTCATCTGCGGCTGTTATATAGAGAATCTCTGAAAACTCTTTTTTCTGTTTTTCGAAGTTTCCGTAATCGAGTGAGTTTATTGTAGAATCCTTTTCAATCCAGAAAAGCAGTTTATTCTTTTTTGTATTTGATTTTATTAGGACAGCATCTGTTTTGTTTTCGAGTGCAATAGGGAAGCCTGGTATACTTCGGGCAGACTCAAGCTCAACTGCCGAAGCCTGAAGCTGCAGCATAATATTGTTATCTTTAATTCTAAAATCAAAGCGGCCGGAATTATACAGCGAAAGAATTTTCGACATTGCCGAATTTCCTTTGATGAAAAATGGCACGCTTCTTTCAAGATTATAGTAAAGTGAAACAGAAGAATAGGCTGACTGTTTTGCAGAAACGCGCATCCAGTTTTCGCTGCCAGAAAGTTTTTTATTTTTACTTGAATTAGCATTTATTGCAACAAGATTTTCCGGCGACTGTGAAAAATAAATAAAATCATCTTTCACAAGATAGTAAGGGCGTGGAACATTTACATCAAGAATCTGTAGAATCGAAAGCAGGAAGCCCGGCATCTGAATGCAAGGCAGGCGAACGCCGTCAATTAAAAGGCTGTCATTTGATTGAACAATATATGATGAAAAGATTCTTTCAAAAATCTCCTGACGTTTTTCTTCATCAGCTATTTTGATTGCAAAGACAGGTTCTGATTTTCCTTCGATTCCAAAAACAGCAAACTCATCGCCTGTCCATGAAAGAAGAATGTCATCGAGTGAACGATTAAACACAATGCGGCAGATAGAGTCAGATTTGCTCCAGGTGGCGCTAAAGTTTTTTTCTGGAGGAAGGATTTTTCCTGCAGCTTCTTTTAGCTCGCGCAAACCTCCCGCAGAAAACAAAGTATAATACTGAACGTCCTCTGTAAATTTAGGGAGCAAGGAAGGAACCTTAGATTCTCTTTTAAGCAGCTCAACAACTGGATGCGGCTGTGGATTTTCCGAGTTCTCAACACTCTCAGCCGCCATAGGAATGGTCACGCTCAAATTAAGGTCCGTGTCTGTAACGCCAAAGTTGAGCACGGTATATTCTTCTTCAGAAAGATAAGGTGAAACTGCCGAAAGGTAGTTTTGAGCAAGACCCTCTTTAGAGAGCGCAGCAATTTTTCTGCCGTTAGCTAAAATCCGCAGCGGCTCCCTCAATCGTGCATTTACCGAAGCAAGCTCACGCGAATTATAAAGCGAACTGTTAGAAAAACTCATAGCCTCTTCCATAAGTTCGCGGTTATTTGTAAATACAACAAGATTCTTTTTTACAATAAAGAAAGCTGCATCAGACAGCATGTAATAATTTCCGTGCCGGTTATTACACAGTTCAATTTTTCCCTGCAATGCATTAATACGTGGCAGGGCATAAGGAGCCAGCCGCACAATCCCAGCAAGAACTCCAGAATCAAGAACCGCGATAAAGTTTGTAGGGGCGGCCTGTTTTTCAGAACTCTCCAAATCACCTTTTATCTCATCAACATATACCGCTGCATCAAATCGCCGCTTAAGTGCATATTTCACCAGAGCATTTTTACGGAACTTAGAGCTCTTAAGATTCAAATAAGTTTCGCGGTACTGCTGCAGCTCCGGGCTTGTCATAGCAACCAGTGTTGCATTCAAATCTAAAAGCGGTTCTGCAGTATCCCATATTTTATCTGTTCTAAGGTAAATTGCGTAATTTGGCGGAAGTGCATCAAGCGGCTTAATTCTGTCAAAACGGCAGAATGCAAACCACAAAATCAAAAGGACAATAAGTACAAGTATAATCTTAAACGGAAGCAGCAAAAGTCTTACACCAAGCGGCAACCTTCTTTTTTTCTCTTTTTCCATAGCGTTCATTATACAACTATACCGAACTTTTTTCATACGCCGACCCTCATAACGTCCCGTATATATCAAAAAAATTTGCTTTTCTTCTATTTATGCAAGATAATATTTTGTATGAGAAAGTTTTTGGCATTAGTTTTAGTTTGTTTAACTACATCTTTTTGTTTTTCGCAGGCTAATTTTTTTGATAATTACGTTTATCAGTCTTGGAGTGCATTTAACGGGCTTTCGGGCACAACTGCTAACGACATTTACCAGACCAGAGACGGTTATATTGATATTGGAACCTATGAAGGGCTTGTAAAATTTGATGGTGTTGAGTTTGTTACATTAAATCGTGTTACAAATAAAGACTTTGGTTTTGTGTCTGTTCGAACAATTTTGCAGGATTCACGTGGAGATATCTGGTTAGGTTCCAATGATGAAGGCTTGCAAAAAGTATCAGAAGCCGGAAACAAAATTTACACAACAGAAGACGGCTTACCAAATAATTCAGTACGAACTTTATGCGAAGATAAGCGAGGGAACATCTGGGTTGGAACTGCAAGCGGTGTAGTTTACATTACTCCGGATGGAAAACTTATAAACCCACAGTTTGGTGCAGGTACAACAGCAAACGGTGTTATTACCTCCCATCTTTATTGCGATGAAGCGGGCAGAATCTGGCTTACCACTTCAAACGAAAATGGTCTTTTCTTATGTCAGGATGGGCTTTTTAAGCCACTCGAAGAATTCGAAAAATACACAACATATTTTGCTACATCAATTTTTCAGGATAATCAGGGAAAGTATTGGATAGGTCTTGGCGACAGAGGAATGGCCACAATGAGTGGTGGTAAAGTTCAGATTTTAAAAACCGGGACTTTGCTCGATACAATTCCTACCTGCACAATTCTTCAGGATAAAAATGGAAACATCTGGTTTGGAACTGAGCATGGACTTGTTGTTTATGCAAGCGGAAAATTTTATGAATACAATGGAGCTCAGGAACTTGCCGGTTCAAATATAAACCGAATCATTCAGGACCGCGAAGGAAATATCTGGTTTGCAACCGACCGTAACGGTATTGGAAAAATGACTCAGGGTAAGTTTAAGTTGTACCGTCTCGGTATGACTGTAAACAGCATTGCTCAGGATAAAACTGGTGCAGTGTGGGCCGGAACAGATCATGGTGTTCTTTGTTTTGTAGATGATGAGCCTGTAGAAAATAAACTTACAAAGTTTACAGATGGAATTCGTATTCGTCATGTAGAGACAACTCCAGAAGGAAAAATCCTTGTAAGCTGTTATACAAAACCAGGTCAGCTGCTCTATGATGGAAAAACAATAAAAAGCTGGACAACGGATGAAGGGCTTGCAGGTAACAAAGTTCGTGTTGCAATTGAAACCAGCCCGGATGAATATTACGTTGGAACCACAACTGGTTTAAGCATAATTCACAAAGATGGATCAATCCGTTCATTTAAGCAGAATACCGGTGACCTCGACACTGAGTATGTAATGGCTGTTTATAAAGATACTCACGGAGTTGTCTGGATTGGAACTGATGGTGGCGGAATCTTTTTGATGAAGGATGAAAGAATCTTTTCTCATCTGACATCTGCAGAAGGAATTGCGGGTAACGTAATTTTCAAAATCTCTCAGGATAAAGATGGAAATTACTGGATTTGTACCGGAAGTGGAATTAGCTGCATAAAGGATTTTGATTCAACAAAAAAGAGTTATCTGCAATGCAATACAATCAATTCAGAAAATGGAATTGGAACAAACTCAGTTTTCCAGATTCTGTTTGATGACGCTAACAACGCATGGATTACAAATAACCACGGAATTGCTTCCCTTTCACTTGATGAAGTTCACGATCTGTTCAATGACAAACGCGATATAATCAATGCAAAATATTATAACAAAAATGATGGACTTGATTCAGACGGAGCAACTTCAACTGCCTGCGCAATTATTGACAATGCAGGTCAGCTCTGGATTCCTCTTGTAGATGGAATTGCCGTATACGATCCGCTTAAAACTCAAAAGAGTTCAATTGCTCCTCTCGTACAAATAGAAACAATTACAGTAGATTCTGTTGTTTATAAAGATATTCGGGATATGATTATTCTTAAACCGGGTACAAAACGAATCGATATCAAATATACCGGAATCAGCTTTGATGCACCGGAACGTCTTTTGTTCTCTCATATGCTTACGGGTTTTGATACAGATTATACAGAACCTGGTAAGGAGAGTGTTGTTTCATATACAAACCTTGCACCAGGAAAACATTCATTCCTCGTTTATGCAATTAATGGAAACGGAATGGTTTCTAACAATGATGAAATGATGTTCTTCTATCAAAAGCCGTATTTGTGGCAGCGCCCTGATTTCTGGATTGTTGTTGTTACCTTACTTGTAGGTGCCGGAATTGCCTTCTTTATGATTCGAGAACATAGAATCAAAATGGAAAATCTGCGCCTTGAAAAACTGGTACAGGAACGTACTGCAGATCTTGCAAACGAAAAGAATAAATCAGATAGACTTTTGCGCTCAATACTTCCAGATAAAGTTGCAGATTCTCTTAAAGCATCGTTGAATGAAAATTTTGAAATTAATGATGATTTTGAACGTGCTGAAAATTTTGAAAATGTAACGCTCCTGTTCTCAGATATTGTAGGCTTTACAAGTGTTTCAAGCGGACATTCTGCTCAGGAAATTGTAAAGGCTCTTAATGATTTGTTCAGTCGTTTTGATAAGCGCGCTAAGAAAATGCATGTAGAGCGAATCAAAACAATCGGAGATTCTTATATGGCAGCCTGCGGTATTCCAGAAGCAAATCCTGATCATGCCTATATCATGGTTAATTTTGCTAAGGGAATGTATCAGGATCTTGCAGATTATAATAAGGTTGCACAGATTAAATTCCAGATTCGCGTAGGATTAAACTGCGGCCCGGTAACTGCCGGCGTTATAGGTCATACAAAGTTTCATTATGATGTATGGGGTAATACGGTAAATGTTGCGAGCCGCATGGAAACTGCAGCAACTCCTGGTGGAATCAGAATTACAGAAGAATTAAAAAAGGAACTTTCCGGACATAAAGATATCCATTTCACAAAAGCAATTGAATGTGAAATTAAGGGAAAAGGTCTTATGAAGACCTACGAAGTTAAGCATCAGGAGTCATAAGACTCGGAGCATCGGAGCAGTAATATGAAAAAGACATATAAGAAGGTTCTAACCGGATTAATTATATCAATAGCATTCTCAGCACTTACAGTTTCACTTGTTTCCTGTAAAGATGCAAAAAAGAAGGTTGTAAAAGTTGGATTACTCCATTCGCTGACGGGAACAATGTCTATAAGTGAGATTGCTGTAAGAGATGCAGAGCTCCTTGCAATAAAAGAAATTAATGACGCAGGCGGAATCCTTGGTTGTACGATAAAACCAATTGAAGAAGATGGAAAAAGTAATCCGCGAATGTTTGCAGAAAAAGCTCGAAAGCTTATAGAGCAGGATGGAGTTGCAACAATTTTTGGCTGCTGGACTTCTGATTCCCGCAAGGCTGTAAAACCTGTTGTAGAAGAGTATTATAATCTTTTGTGGTATCCGGTTCAGTATGAAGGCTTTGAAGCAAGTCCGAACATTATGTATATGGGAGCTTCTCCAAATCAGCAGGTAGTTCCAGCTATTGATTTTTGTGCTGAAAAATTTGGAAAGCGATTTTATTTAATTGGTAGCGATTATGTTTTTCCTCATACGGCAAATGCAGTTATCAAGGCTCAACTTAAAGAGCTTGGTTGTACCTGTGTTGGCGAAACTTATGTACCAATGCATGAATCTGATTTTGTTTCGATTGTAAAGGAAATCAGTAAAATTAAGCCGGATGTAATTATCAACACTTTGAATGGTAGTTCAAATCAGTCTTTCTTCTCACAGTTAAAATATTCAGGACCTTCTGCAGAAGAAGTTCCTGTTATGAGTTTTTCAATTTCTGAAAGTGAAATAAAAAGCATTGGAGTAGATAAGCTGAAAGGGCATTACCTTGCCTGGAACTATTTTGAATCAACTGAAACAGCAAAAAACAGAAAATTTGTTCAGTCATATAAAGCTGAATTTGGTGAAAACAAATCTGTAGGTGACCCGGTAGAAGCTGCTTATATTGCAGTTTATCTCTGGGCTTCTGCTTGTGCCAGAGCAGGAACTTTTGATGTTGAACCTGTAAGAATTGCTGCAAAGGGAATGAGTTATATTGCACCAGAAGGAATTGTAACCATTGAAGGTTCAAATCAGCATTTGTATAAGATTATTCGAATTGGTCAGATAAATGAAAAAGGGCAGGTAGATGAACTTTATGCAAGCTCGGCACCTGTTCGCCCAGACCCGTATTTAAGTACGTATGCCTGGGCAAGAGGATTATAAATCGCCGCGCTTGTAAAGCATACTTGGGCGGCCACCTGTTTCGTAATTGATTTCTCCCTGAATCTTTTTAATTTCCATAAGGTAAGCCATGTAGTGGCGTACAGTTACGCTTGAAAGACCTACGTCTTCTGCAATCTGGTCGCCGTTTACCCAACCAGTTTTCTCTTTCATATAATCAGTAATAAGCTCAAGAGTCTTCTGCTGAATTCCCTTTGGAAGATTTGTTTCAGAACCTGAGTGTGAAGCTCCGGTATTTGAAATCAAATTGTCTACGTAGCTCTGGTCAATTGTCTGAGTCGCACCGCGGAAAGCTTCTGCATTAGCCATAAATTTTTCGAGTGCAACCTGAAAGCGTTCATATGCAAATGGTTTAATCAAAAAGTCCAGTACACCAAGATGCATTGTTTCTTCAAGTGTAGCCGGATCGTTTGCGGCAGTTACCATAATAACTTCGCATTTGATTTTTTCTTCGCGGATTTTTTTGAGGGTTTCTATGCCGCTGAGGTATGGCATGAAAACATCCATAATCACAAGGTCAATTCCATTGCCTTCTTTGCTCATCAGAAAGTCCAATGCTTCCTGACCGTTACGGCAAGTTCTGGCAACTACGAAATTCTTGTTCTTTGAGACATACTGCTCGTTAATCATTGCGACCATAGGGTCGTCTTCAACAATCAATACCTTATACATAATTACCCTTTAATTGTACCATAAAAGAGGTTCCAATGTCTTGCTCTGAAACAAACGATATTGTACCACCGAGACTTTCAACTAACTGTTTTGTATGATACATTCCAACGCCACGGCCGGTGCCCTTAGTTGAAAAACCTTTTTCAAAGACGCGGTCTTTTATATCATCAGGAATGCCGCAGCCAGTATCGCGAACTGTGATTAAGAGTTCTCCATTACCTGCATCAACATCTGGACCTGGTTTTGTGAAGACTCCAAATTCAAGTTCGCGCGGGCGGTCATTATTAAGGTTCATGTTCATTGCATCAAGCGCGTTATCAATCAGATTTCCTGCAATTGTGACGAGCGCTGCAGATGGAACGGAAACTTCGGCAGACTTAAAACGAATGCCTTCTTTCAGAATAAACTTTACATTGCATTCAGAAGCTCGGGCAATCTTACCAATTAAAAGTGCGGCAAACGAAGCGTTGTCCACAGCATGCATAACTGTACTCAGGGTCTCGCGTTGAATAATAGAAATATTTTCAATATATGAAACAGCCTTGTCGTATTCACCAATCTGAATTAAGCCAAGAATTACGTGCAGCTTGTTTGTAAAATCGTGATTGTTTGCGCGCATAGAATCTACCAGATACTTCGTACCCGAGAGTTCTTCCATAAGTTTTGTGTATTCTGTGCGGTCGTGCAGAATTGCAACGGCTCCGCTGATAACTCCGTCTTCTTTTACAGGCACGCAGTCTACCATAAGGGCTGTGCCGTTTTCTGTTTCGTGCTGAATACCAAAAGCGGCATTGCCAGTTTTAATGACATCTGAAAGGAAGCGGTCTGCAAAAACATTCTGCTGAATTAAGCTCACCTTTTCATCGCAGCTTTCTTCGTCGCAGCCAAGTAGTTTTTTTGCAGCTTTATTGGCAAACTGAATATTTAACTGGCTGTCCGCCGCTATAATTCCGTCGTAGGTAGATTCCAGAATATTTTCACGGATTCGGAACATAGAAGAGAAGGTGTCTGGTTCATAACCAAGGAGGCGTCGCTTTAATTTGCGGGAGAAGGCGCGGCATATTGCGATTTCTATGATTATGGCTGCCACTGTAACGCTCAAAAATAACAGCACAATTTTATAAGTAAACGAGCGGATAGAAGTTTTGAGCATAATTGCCATTATAAAGCCGATGTAGTTTCCTCTATCATCATAAATTGCAGAATAAGTACGACGCTGCGGGCCGGAAGGACCTATATCACTTTCTGTGTAAAAGCCTTTTTTATGTGTAGAAAAATCTGGATGCGTTCCGTCATATTCAGTTCCAATTAAATTATGATTGGTATGATAGATTCGCATATTGTTTGTATCTACAATCGAAATAACGTCTACATCCGCCAGATCATCCGCAATGGAATCCATACATATACATAAGTCGCGGCGGGGTTTGTCCTTCATAAAACCGTAAATTCGCGTAATTAGGGCAGCCGTTTCCTCAAGGTTCTGGTCAAAGGCTTTATCACTGGCATTTACGTTTACAACTGCACCGCCCACGCTCATCAAAATTGTGGTCACAATAATCAAAATCAGCTGTACCCGCTGAATCTCATGGCGAATATCGGTTAGACTGTTTTTTCGTTTCTTACTCATCTTCTATATTATAACGCATTTCTATTCCCACTTGAAGTATTTAACAAATCTGTTATAATCTACTTATCTATAAGGATGGTAGGATTATGCTGATTTCAACAAAAGGTAGATACGCACTTCGCGTTTTAATAGATATTGCAGAACATCATACTCAGGAACGTACTCCTCTTAAGGAAATTGCAGAACGCCAGAATATATCACAAAAATATATTGAAGCAATTATGACAATGCTTTCGAAAAACGGTTATGTGGATGCAAGCCACGGAAAGGGCGGCGGATATAAGCTTAATCGTAAGCCGGAAGAATATAAAGTTGGTGATATTTTGCGTTTAACAGAAGGAACTCTTGCACCTGTTGCCTGTCTCGAGAAAAATGCTGAAGAATGTCCTAGAAAAGATGTTTGCCGCACAATTTCGCTTTGGACAAAACTCGATGACCTTGTAGAGAATTATCTGGATAGTGTAACTCTTGCAGATTTGATGAAATAAATAGAAAAATAAATACTAGATTTCTTCCATTGAGTCTTTTGGAATCTCAATGGTTGCTACGGTTTCAGTTTCTGATGTATCAAAATGAAGATGGTCAGAATTGAGACCAAGCTTCTTAAGCATTACAAGAACTGTAATAATACCAAGTCCAGAACCTTCAGTCTGATCAATATCTGCCATAGCATCTGCCATTGTCTGATAAATTTTAGTTCGCTCAATTTTATCCAGAATGCGGGCATATTCAGAATCAGTAATTTTGGTGTTATTTGAAACTGTAACAGAAATAATATCGTTTGTAGTAAGCAGAAGATGTACTCTAAGTTCACCTTCTTCAAGCTTTTCCTGATAATGAAGGGTATTTTCTGTCAGAGTATCACGGAAAGATTTCATTCCGTTTTTATAGTCAGTTTCGTTATTTATATCGAGATTATTTTCCTTGAAGTAAATTCTCTTTGCATTTGCTTTGCTGGCGTTATCAAGAAGCTCAAATAAACAGTAAGTAAGATAGTTATAGAGATGCATTTGATTACATTCTTGAAGAAAAACTGTGAGAACCTTCTGGAATCGTGTCTTCTGATCTGGCGTTAGAGTATAACAAAAGAAGTCAACAGGCTTTCTTTTATGTACACACTGCTTGATATAAGTGATATCCTCTTCTGTCAAATCTGATTTTTCTACTTTCATATAATATACTGTTATTATACTCCCTATATCTTAATATTATCAAGGAAAAAGAAAAAAAAATTGTGCAAAACTCTAGAAAATTGTGAAAAAATCACAAAAATATTTTACTACCATACTAGTATTTTAGTCAATATAAGAAGAGCTGCGACGGAGCAAACTATACTTGTTGTTTTATACATATAAGAATATAATTAGAAAAACTGTATATATAAGGAAGTAATTTATGGATTTGATGAAATTGCAAAACGGTAGTGATATCCGTGGTGTTGCTATAGAAGGTGTAGAAGGCGAGAATGTAAACCTTACTCCACAGATTGCAAAGCAGATTGGTTGTGCTTACGTAAGCTGGCTTGCAAAAAAACTTGATGTAGATTCAACTGCATTAAGACTTGGTGTTGGTCGTGATTCACGTGTTACAGGACCAGCTCTTGCAGATGCTTTGATGGAAGGTATGATTAGTGCCGGAGCAACTGTTGTTGATTGTGGTATGGCAACTACTCCTGCAATGTTCATGTCTATTATTTTCCCAGAAACAAATTTCAATGGTTCGGCTATGATTACTGCCAGCCATCTTCCTTTTAATCGTAACGGAATTAAGTTTTTTGATGATGATGGTGGCCTTGAGCATGAAGATATTACAGAAATCCTTACTCTTGCCGGTCTTTTGAATCCTGCCAAAGTAAATGTTTTTGTAGATAAAATCGATCTTCTTTCAATCTATGCTGAATATCTTAAGAATAAGATTTCTGATGGTCTTAAGGATCTTGGAAAAGGTGATAAACCGCTGAGTGGCCTTCATATTGTAGTAGATAGTGGAAACGGTGCTTCAGGCTTCTTTGTAGATAAGATTTTACAGCCACTCGGAGCTGATACAAAAGGAAGCCAGTTCCTTGAGCCGGACGGAATGTTCCCAAATCACATTCCTAATCCGGAAAATAAACAGGCTATGGAAGCAATCCGCTCGGCAGTTCTCAACAACAAGGCAGACCTTGGTTTGATTTTTGATACCGACGTAGACCGTATGTCTGCAGTTTTGAGTGATGGAAGCGAAATCAACCGCGACTCTATTATCGCTATGATAGCGGCCATTCTTGCTCCAGAATATCCAGGTTCTACTATTATTACAGACAGTGTTACTTCAGACCGTCTTACATACTTCCTGCAGGATGTTCTTGGTCTCAAGCATCTTTGCTATATGCGCGGTTACAAGAATGTAATCAACAAGCAGAAAGAATTGAATGCAAAGGGTATTGTTGCTCCACTGGCTATGGAAACTTCTGGACACGGTGCTCTTAAGGATAACTACTTCCTTGATGATGGTGCTTTCCTTGCAGTTAAACTTGTTATTGCATTGGCACAGGCAGCAGCTCAGGGCAAAAAACTCGACAGTTTGATTGAAAAACTTCCTCCACTTGTAGAAGAAGGTGAATACCGCTTCAAGATTTCTGGAGATGATTTTAAGACTTACGGCCAGAACGTACTCGCAGAGTTCAAACGCCGCGCTATCGAAGCCGACTACGAAATGCCAGAATCTTTCGAAGGTGTACGCATTTCTTTCAAAGGCGAAAGTGTTCAGGGCTGGATGCTTTTGAGATTGTCACTCCATGACCCGGTTATGCCACTCAACATTGAAGGTGCCCGCAAAGGCGACCTCGCTAAACTGGTAGAAATTGCAAAACAACTTACCGATGGTTTTGACAGATTGGATAGAAGCTGTTTGAAATAAACTGTATTTATAATTGTTGGAGGTTTATATGATGTATCCTTATATGACATTACCTGATGAAACAGAGATTACTCATTCAGATATTATTAACAATAATGGAAAAGAACAGGTGAAAGTTTATATTGAAACACCTGTTGAAGGTGGTTTTAAGGATGCAACATGTATTCTTCCAGATTATGAGTGGGAAATTCATGGTTACACCGAAGAAGAAATGAAGTATTTTAAGGATTTTGTAGAAAAAGCAGCTCATTTATTCTTTAAGTTTGCAAGAAGTAAAGGATTTGAAAATGTCGCAAATTTTTAGTATAGGTTCTACAAAATCTCTGCATTGTGTTGTTTGTAATAATAATTCAAAAATTCCATCGCATGTGTTAAATAATATTCTGGAAATCATTGAAAACCGCGCTTTTGAGATTGTCGCAAAGTGGCAGGAACGTTTTGGAACAATGAATTTCTACTGTTAGGCAATGACAATATAGATAAAAAGGCCTGTTGTGAAAAAGTAAATCTCTTTTATTTATCCGCTAGAAACTCTTCCATTGTATCAACTAGTTCGCTGAAATTTGTTCGCAGTCGTTTCATTAAATCCTTGGTACGTTTTTCGTTATGACTGATAACTGTTCCCTGTGGTAGAAAAAGTTCATAGGGTTCAACCTCAAATGCATTTGCCAAATCTACAATAGTTTCAAAGCTTCCCCACTTACGGCCGGTTTCGATGTCGCTGTAAAATTTTTATGTTATATGAACCTTTTCAGAAAGTTCCGCCTGACGAAGCTTCTTTTCTGTTCTTAGACGCTTCAGGTTTGTTGTATAAGCTGTTTTCAAGTCTTCAATATTCATTTTTATAGAATAATGGTTTATTTTGGGTGTTTTTAACCGCCATATTATAACTGTGTAATTACGAATAGTTATTGCGTAGATACTAATAGCTTGATTTATCAAGTTTTTAGACCTACAATATGAAATATAATAGTATCAAATTGATAGATAATAAGGAGATTTTCAAGTGTTTGAAATTTCTGATTCAGATAAAAGTGCCGTAAACAATCAATTTATCAAATGGATAGATAATAAATATGTTAAAACTGTAGATGACATAAAACCGCTAATATCCATAAATAATTATAAATATTTACCAAATTACAAAATTAGTCTTACAGTAAAATATGAACAGAGACATTTTATTTATGATAGGATTAAACCATATAGTGGTGAACGGATACCGCAAAAAGTAGGAACCCTTCTTGGAAAATGGGATTATAATCTTAATACAAATAATAATATGAAAAAATCAGAAGACTGCTATAGTATTGATGATTCTTTTCAAAAATTAATCTGTCCTACTTGTTTGGGCGATTCCTCATCTGATTGTATAAATTGTAAAGGTAAAGGATTAGTAAAATGTGAATATTGTAATGGTAGGGGTGAGACAAGATGTGAATATTGTAATGGTAAAGGTGAAGTTAGATGTAATAATTGTAATGGACGTGGAGAAGTTGATTGTAGAAGTTGTAAAGGAACAGGAAAAGAAACTTGTTATAGTTGTAATGGGCATGGTTATCATAATGTATATGTTGGAAATGTAAAACAACAAGAACGTTGTAAAAAATGTCATGGTTCTGGAAAAGTAAATTGTAGTTCATGTGATGGAAGAAGAAAAGAAGAGTGTTCTCATTGTTCTGGTTCTGGATATAAAGATTGCTATAAATGTGATAATACTGGTGTTATAGAATGTAATAACTGTAAAGGAAAGGGGGAAAATTCCTGTTATTATTGTAATGGGCAGGGAACTATTTATTGTAAAACATGCGCTGGGGCAAGTAATATTCTAAAATATACAGAATTAAAACAAAAGTTTGATATTATTAATAAATTGGGATACTTTTTTAATTCCGAAATTCCAGAACAGTTAAAAAGTGAAATAATTAAAGATGAGAAGTTTGAAAGTAGTACTCATCAAATATTTCCCTATGAAGATGAGAAAAATAATTCGTTTATTGCGTTACAAGATATTGTGATACAAGAATTATTAAAAGGATTACTTAGTGAAATTAATAGTAAAATTCCAAAAGACAGCAAAAGAGATAAAATAGAATTTTTGATTTCGATATGTAAAATATATTGTTTAAATTTTTCATATTCAAACGAGAATTTTAGTTTGTATATTTATAACAATAATGTTTTTTTTGAAAATGAAAATGTTATTAACAAAATAAAAGAAGATTTGAACCTTCATTTTTACAAAAAGTTATATTCTGAAAGAAATTATGTTGAAGCATATTTTTTGATTCAAGAAATTTGCAAAATAAAGGCAATAAAGAAAGATGCAGATCTAAGAGAATTTAAAATACAAGAAAAGTATTTAAAGAAAAAAGTATTAAAAGATAAAGAGTATAAGAAACAATTAAAAACGCAAAAATATCTAGAAAAAAAAGCAAAGAAAATTGAAAAATCAAAAGTACAGCAAAGAAATCAAACAGTAAAAATTAAAACCAAGAATAAAAACAATGGACGCCTAAAGTTTTTAATCATTTCGATATTTGTGATAGGTATTGTGTATTATTGTTCTGTAGGCGATATGAAAGATAGTAATGAAACTGGCAATAAAACATACACTTCTATATGTAATTGTGAAACAAACGATAAGCAAAGAATTTTAATTGAAACAGATAATTATTTAGTTCATTATGATTCTAATACATGTTTTGTTTTACATTCAAATTATACCCACAAAACTTATAAAGAAAGTAAAGAAGTGGGAGATAATTTAGGTTTTAGGGAAATATGTGAGCGTAATGGATATACTCTTTTTGTAAAAGAAGACAAGGCTCAATATGTTATTTTTACACCAAAAGAGCGATATTATTTAATTGAATAGAGTTGCAAAATGTCTAAAATAATTAATAAACAATTTATACAAAATTTAAGAAACTATGTAGACGGCGAAGCTGATACTCCTTTTGAGTATATTATGCTCATTGTTGTTATTGTGAATACTGTTGTTCTGGGGTTAGAAACTTCTCCTGAACTTGCTGCTCAGTATGGCCGGATTTTCTTTGTTATCGACCAGATATGTCTTTGGATTTTTATTGCTGAACTTTTTCTGAAGGCAGTGGCCTTTAATAAACAGTTTTTTGGTGAGTACAGGTTTGATGAAAAGGGAGATAGATTCTTCCATATTAATAAATGGAATATTTTTGATTTGTTTATTGTGCTTGTTTCTGTATTTGCTTCACTGCCGTTTTTTGCTGTGTTCCGTGTACTTAGACTTTTTAAATCTGTAAAAATCATCAAAGGTATAAAGTCTTTACGAGTTATAAAAACTCTTAAGCTGGTAAATGGAATAACGAAACTGAGAATTATCGTAAAGGCTGTTATTAAGGCAATTCCAAGTGTTCTTTGGACTTTCTTTCTTCTGATTATTTTTGCGTATGTGTATGCAATTATCGGAGTAAATATTTTTGGTACAGATTTTCCTGAAAATTTTGGAACTTTAGGTTCTGCTTTCTTAGCACTGTTCAATCTCTCTTCATTTGATTCTAGTGAAGTTATAAAACGTTTTTCCTGGTCGTGGATATACTTTATTTCTTATAACTTTTTCGAGGCTTCAATAATTATGAATGTAATTGTCGGTGTGATTGTAGATTCCGTAAATACAAGCCGTCAGGAAATTGAAGATGAAGATAAGGATGAAGCTGGTAACGATAAGATAGAAGCTGTTACGCTTGAAAGCTTGTCTGCACAAATTGTAGAATTGCAGAATACAATGCAAGAGTTAAAAAATAAAACTTGATAACTAGACAAGTTAATTATATTCTTTATTCATGAAACAGATGACAGTCGAAGATTTTAAGACTCAATTTCAAGAAAAAAAGAAGAAACGCCCTATCGGATTATATAATCATCTTGGGCCATTTTGGGAAGATGAAAACTTTGAAATGACACCAGAGTGGCTTTTTGATGATATGGATGATTTATTGTAGGCCCTAACAGTTGTGTACAAGGCCTACTGATAATGTGATTCCTGATCGAGTTTGCTTCTCAAACGTCGCAGACTTGATCAGGAAATTTTCTAATGACGATTAGTCTTTGTAGATCTGAACTCCGGTTTTAAATACCATGTGAATAAAGTCTTTGAATCCATAGAACCAAACAGGGAAATCGTGTGTTCCACCTGGGTATACATAAGATTCAAAATTCTCAATTCTGCTTGTCCATTCTTTCATTGCCTCAACATAACCTGGGAATGAACGGTATACTTGACCATCGGCATCACCACAAATCATATAGAGGTTGTGAATCTTAAGGTCTGCGCTAAATTCTTTATCAACTCCTGCAATGAATGTGTCTGCTGCGGTAAACAAAGCTCCAGAGAAACCTGCAAAGTTACTGATTTCATCAAGACATTCACCAATACCGATTGTGAAAGTCTGTCCACCGCCCATAGAAAGACCTGCAAGTGCTACATTATCGCGTCCTTCTGCAATATTATAGTTTGCTCTGAGGTATGGAAGAAGATCATTCCTGAGTTCACCGCCAAATGCATTAAAACCATTACCATCATTTCCAGCACCATTAGGTCCCCATTTTTTACTTGCTACACCTGTCGCACAAACGAGAATGAATTTTTCAACTTTTCCGCTTGCCATTCCACGATCCATGTATCCTTTAATTCTTCCGCCACGGCCTCTGTCAGAAAGTCCCCATGTGTTCTCATTCTGTCCCCATCCATGGAGAAGGATAAATACTGGATACTTTGTCTCTGTGTCAGTAGCATCATAACCGGCAGGCAAGTAAACCCAAGCATGTTTGTTGTATTTATCGGTTTCTGTAAGCTTATCTGCTGCAACAGTCCAGTCTCTTGTTGGGTAGTTGATTTCATGAACAGTACCACGCTGAGCTGCTGTAAGTCCATCATCAAAAGGAGTATCAACAGAAGCATTGGCTGCAGCCTTGAATGTAACATTCTTTAACTGAACAGTAAGCTGGTCTCCATCTGTGTTACCTCTCTGATAATCATTGAATTTAATTGCAAAGCCTAAAACTGAATCAAAATCTGAGCTCTTTACAATTTTTTCTTTGAATTTAGCAGGAAGTTCAAAAGTTTTTGTCAAAGTTCCATATGGTTTGTCAGAATCAAAATATTCAAGATCTTCATATCCACCAAAGATACCTGTAGAATCCCATGGAAGAATTCGCATACAGAAACCAGGATTTTGTGCCTTTGGATTCCATGCCCCTGTTACTGGACTGTATACAAGTTCAACTTCGATAGAATCATAGTTTGCAAGGTTAATTTCTTCTTTGTTTGCTTTTACATAGAAAGCGGCTCCACCACCGCCACCACCAGCAGCAGTTGCTGTCCAAGTTACTGAACCATCTGCATTTTCTTTAATATTAGAAGCAGCAGAACCTTCTGTAAATACTTTTAGAGGTTCTTTTGTTCCACGAAGAGTAATACCGCAAGAACCTGCTTCACCTACAGTAAAGATATCTGTTGGATATGTTTTTGCTGCAGGTTCATCACTTCCGCCGTAAGTAACTGTATATTTCAGATCTTTTATAGAAACAGTAACGTTATCAGATTTATTATTTGTAGAGAGATATAGAACATTACCACTGGCTATTTCCAGGTCAGTTTTTGTTCCCTCTACAAGAACATAATCAGTTTCATCAGCTGTAAATACATGTTCTGCAACTAAAGGGTATCCACTACTGTTAACCTGCCACATTAATTTGTAGCCACTAGTTGCGTCCTCAGGGAAAATTGCTCCATTAGGATTTTCAACTTTCATTTTGCAAGAAAGTTTAATTGTAACTTTTTTTCCTGCAAAATCATTTAAAGGGTAAGTCACATAGGCCCATGAATTTTGTGCTAATGAGTCAGAATCAGCCTGTGTGATTACTGCCGGTCCACTCGTTCCAGAATCATCTGGCCCGCCGCCGCAGCCTACGAATACGCTTGCAAGCATGGATAATGCCGCAAGTGCCGACACGATTTTTAGTTTTTTCATTTTTGTTCTCCTTACGTTTTTTTTATAAAACGTTTTACTAAAGTATAAAATCGTTTAACCTGGGTGTCAAAATTTTTTAAGTAAAAAAAATAAATTTAAGTAAAATATCCTATGGACTCGCCGTTTTCTGGATTTATACAGGCTGCTAAACAGTTTGCTAGAACACTTTATTTCTGATAAAATAATCATTATGGAAAGTTACAAAAAAGAATTTATTGATTTTATGGTAAAATGTGGCGTTCTTAAGTTTGGTTCATTTACACTTAAGAGCGGTCGTCAATCTCCTTTCTTTATGAATGCCGGTGGTTATGTTACTGGTGGTCAGCTTGCTCAGCTTGGAAAATATTACGCAAAAGCAATTCATGACAATTTTGGTGATGACATTGACGTTTTCTTTGGCCCTGCATATAAGGGAATTCCTCTTGCTGTAGTTACTGCTGTTGCTTACAGCGAACTATATGGAAAAGAAATCAAATATTGCTGTGACCGTAAGGAAGAAAAAGATCACGGTGCAGACAAGGGTGCAATTCTCGGCTACAAGATTCAGGATGGCGACAAGGTTGTAATCATTGAAGACGTAACAACTTCCGGAAAATCTATTGAAGAAGTGTATCCAAAAATCAAGGCTCTTGAGACAACTCCTGGCAGCATCAAAATTGTGGGTGAAATTGTAAGTTTGAACCGCGAAGAACGCGCACCTGATTCTGAAAAATCTGCTCTTGAAGTAATTACAGAAAAGTATAGCTTCCCGGCTCGTGCAATTGTTGCAATGTCTGAGGTTGTAGATGCTCTTTACACAAATGGCGATAAATCTGTAATAACTGATGATATTAAAAAAGCTCTCGATGCATATTATGCAGAATGGGGTGTAAAATAAAAAAACTGAAGCGGGAGTAGTGATGGGGGAATATAATGTCAAAAAGTAAAATGTTTTCTATCATTACAATTGTCTGCTTCTGTTCTATAGTTTTGATTCCGATTGGTCTGGCCCTTATGTGGTTTATGACCAGCTGGAAGAAAAAACGAAAGATAATAATCTCTGTGGCGGGAGGTTTGTTTTATACTTCGCTTGTTGCACTGATTCTTCTGTTTGAGCCGTCTTATAATACAGGCGGAGTATCTCTTCCTTTCAAATATTCTGGTGGCGAGACAGCCTTTGAGTCTTCTGTAAATCCGGGTAAGCCATCAAAAAAAGACAAAAAAACATCCCCTGAATCAAATAAAAAGAAAAAAACTGATGAGAATAATGAAAATATTGATGAAGAGCGATTACCACGTTCTGTAAAAAAACAGAGTGGCAGAACTCTTGGGCGCAGTTTTTATGTTTTCCTGTTTTTCCTGATTATTCTGATTTTGATTTTGTGGCGAAATTTTCGTGGGGCTGCAAAAAAAGACGTTTACGAAAATCCTTATGTAGATACGAATCTTTATAAGCTACCTTTTGCTGAAGATGCAAAAATGCCTCTTGTTCATTTTTTACGCTTAAAGCTGAATCCAGAAGAAAAGATACTGTATGCAACAGAAACAGTTCAAAAAGATAATGAAGGTGATTTTGTTGTTACGAATCAGCGGGCTGTGATTTTTTCTAAGACTGGGGCAAGTGAGATTCCGCTGAGTTCTCTTATTGCAATTTTGTCTGTTTCAAATAGTGTAATGCAGTTGACTAATAATGGAGAAGAAGGCGAGCAGAAAGCTTACGTCTTCCTGCCCGAAAGCCAGATGAAATATGCCCTTGCAATTGTTAGATGGGCATACAGTCAATGTCATTCTCGGGCTTGACCCGGGAATCTTTAGTACTTAATCTTTCTGTCTTCTTCCTCTTCAGCCTCGCGGAATAAAATTGCTGTAAAGCCGATGATGCGTACGAGTGTAGCATCTGTTTTTTCGCAAAGTTCTGTTGTAAGTTCGTGGATTTCATCCTTGTATTCGTTGAACTTTACTTTAATGAGTTCATGTGCTGCAAGCGAGTTTTCTACCATAGATACAACGCCGTCTGTTACGCCTGCACCGCCCACAATTACAACCGGCTGAAGGTCGTGGGCAATTTTTTCGAGATTCTTTCTCTGTTTACTGGTTAATTCAATCATGGCTCTATTTTAGTGATTAAACAAGCTTCACGCAACCATATGCAGTGTCGTGGTAGGTTTTGAAGTCATCGATTATGCGGCGGGCTTTTGCAGAGATGTCGTAGAGTCGTTGTGAAGCGGTGGTTGAGCTTGACGAAAGCACCAGCGGATTAATGTATCTCTGCTTAACCTTTAAGTTCACGCAAAAGTATTCATCCTCAGGCAATGCATGATCTGTGTGTTCAATTGAAGTCATGGTACGGAAGGTGTGGTAGTATCTGGCCAGAATGTCATTGCGAGTGCAACGAAGCAAGCCATCTAATCTTTCCATCACAGCCTTTTCGCTGAGTGTCATAAAATCAGTTTCGCTCAGGATGCCGGCTTTATCTGCCATGTTCATAATCTGACCAAGCAGGTGCAATGCAAGCTTGTTTTCATTCAACTGAAGAATGTGGCCAATCATACAAAAGTGTTTGCAATAAAGTTCTGCAATTTCTAAGGTCTGGAATCCAAGTTCATTCTGTCCGTTTTCATTTTTCAAAACTGTAATATCATTGTAGCAGCGGCGAATTTCTTCCATTGTCCAACTGCCATCCAGAGCCATTCCGGAAGGGAACATATATTCCAGGCGATCTGCACTAAGCTGTGGAATCTCGTTATCTGCAATCGGGTAGATGTGATAATCTTCAACCTGTGCGGCGGTAAGTCCGTCTTCTGCAAGCAGCTGATTCAGTGCTTTATCTCCTCGGATAATTCGTGCGGTTGGTTCTTCTGTGGCAGTCTGTGTGAGAGCATCACCCTTCCTAAAATCAGATACGTGACTGAAAACAGGTGTAGAAATATCATGCAAAAGGCCTGCAATAGTCTGAGCCTTATCGTGTGTAAAATGCCATACAATCAGCGCAACACCTTTGCTGTGGTCGAGTCGGGAATAATAAAATCTGTTGCGATATAGTTTTGTCCAGTCTGTGCCGCATAGCAGACCAATGCCTGCAAGTCTCTGTAAAACAGGAAGTTCAATATAGCGGTCTAAAAAATCCGGGTAGTCAGAGCGAGGACAAAGAATGTCAAAATATTCAGAGATATCATAAGTGGCCGGACCATGCTGTGTAAGCATAGTCTGCCAGTCGTATTTGTCATAGTAGTTCATTAGTTTCCGCTCATGTGTACATCTAACTGGTTGAACGGAATAGAAATATTTGCTTCGTCGAGTACCTGTTTGATTGCAATGTAAAGGTCGTTTTTAGTCTGCAAGAAATCAACTGGCTTAAACCATACTGCAACTACAAGATTAATGCTGCTGTCTGCAAAGCCATCGAACCATACTGCAGGTGCTGGATCGTTCAAAACTGTAGGGCAGAGAGCTGGAGCTTTCTTAAGAGTTTCCAAAGCTGTGCGCATATCAGTTGAATAATCTACCCCGACCTTGAGAGTAAGACGGCGTTTGTTGTGATATGAGTTATTTGTAAGGTTGCTTCCAATAATTGTTGAGTTTGGAATACGAACCATCTGATTATCATAAGTATGAACGCGAACAGAAAGAAGCTTTACTTCATCTACAATTCCGGTAACATCGCCGACGATAATTGTGTCACCAACGTGAATAGAACCTTCAGTCAAAACAAAGAGTCCGCTGATAAGATTGCTTACAGAGGTCTGAGCTGCAAAACCGATTGCAACTCCGGCAATTCCTGCTGCTCCCCAAATTGCTTTAAGGTTGATTCCAAAAAGTCCAAGAACGTAAAGTACAACTACAACATAAAAAATGTAGCGGACAAATTTTACAATAATTGCGGCGCGCTGTGCAGGAAGTTTTGTCTCTGGCACGCGGCGAATTGCTTTTGAAATTAAACGGAAAATTACCCAGATTGCAAAAAGAATCAAAATGGTGCCGAGTAACTTAAAAAGATTTTCCCAGGTAATAAAACTTTTAATCCAGCAGATGAAAGAATCGGTTTTGTTTAAGAAAATATCATTGGCGGCGTTGCTGGCAGCCTCACCAATTGAGCTGAGTGTTTCGTTCATGATTTTAATGTAACGAGGTTTTAATAAGAATTCAAGAGTTCTGAAAAATCAGAACTGCTATTCATTATGCTTACATAAATCCTGAATCAAACACTCATCGCACTTTGGATTGCGGGCGGTACATATGTAACGTCCGTGCAGCAAAATCCAGTGATGGGCGTTTGGCAGGAACTCCGGAGGTATTCTTTCGAGCAGACTTTTTTCTACTGTTTCCGGCGTATTTCCTTCTGCAAGTCCTATCTTTGGCGATACTCTTAGTAAGTGTGTATCAACCGGCATAGTCGGCTTATGGAAAATTACGTTCAGAACTACATTCGCGGTTTTTCGGCCAACTCCCGGCAAGGTCATAAGGGAGTCTCTGTCCTCTGGAACTTCGCTGTTAAAATCATCAATCAGCTTTTGTGAAAGGCCCATAACATGTTTTGCTTTATTCTTGTACAGGCCGATTGTACGAATGTATGGAATCAGACCTTCTTCTCCGAGTTTTAGCATTTTTTCTGGAGTATCTGCTACCTTAAAAAGTGGGCCGGTTGCCTTGTTTACACCCTTGTCTGTAGTTTGTGCGCTTAGTACAACTGCAACCAGCAAGGTATATGCGTTTACATAATCCAGTTCTGAGGCAGGTTCCGGATTTTCAGCCTGCCAGCGGGAAAATACTTCAATCATTTCTTTTTCAGATAAGAGTGTCATAAAAGTAGAATAGTATATCCGCAATTCCTGCTCAAGTTAAAAATTGCAAATTCATCCTTTTATGATATAATTTTAAAAATAATGGAAAAGGATTCATGGTTTAATAGATATAAGATTCCGGAAAAAGATCTTCCGGCTATTGGAAAAAAGAATATTATCACTCTTAGAGTTTTATTTATTATTGCTCTTGTCTTTGGTATTCTAATGCTGGTTGTGATGACCGGAGTTTCACTTGGCTTAAGAAAACAGCCTTTTTTTATATTTTTATATTATGTTTTTTATGTTCTTATAGGAAGTCTTGGTCTTATTTTCATTCATTTTAAGTTGTCTCCAAAGTTACCTCTTGTATTTGCATTTATCTGTCTGGAAGTGATTTTGTGTTCTCTTCTATTAGCAACTTCTTTGATAAATGCTCTTATTGCATTTATAGGAATATGTTTTGCTTTCATAATGTTTCTTGAAATTAATCCTTTCAATTTTTCAGTGTTTTTTCTGCAGGCTTTTTTTGTTATATTGTTCAGCCAGAAAATTGAGCTGGTTGCCAGAAACAACGTGCAGTCAAATATCTTAATTGTGAATATGGGGCTTCTGTTTGCAAGTCTGATTTATTTAGTTTTCTGGAAAAGACGACATGTTGTAGAAGAGATAAAAAGAAATGATATTCTTAGTACACAGCAGAAAAAAACTGATGATCTGTTAAGAAATATTTTGCCGGATAACGTAATCAAACAGATAAGGGAAAGTGGACGTTCCTGCGCAGAAGAGTATTCTGATGTTTCTGTTCTTCACACAGATATTGTCAATTTTACTAAAACAACTTCAGACATGGATCCGGAGTTTGTAATAAACGAACTGAACGAAATTTTTACGGTTTTTGATGAAATTACAAGCAGATATGGTTGTATGCGAATTAAGACAATTGGAGATGCTTATGTTGCAGTTTGTGGTCTCCCTGAGCCTTCTGAAAACCATGCTGAAAAAATGATTAATTGTGCCCAGGATTTTATTTCTTTTTTGAATGAAAGAAATAAAACTTCAAAGATTAAATGGGCAATAAGAATTGGTATATCATCTGGAAATGTAATCGCCGGAGTGATAGGCATTCGAAAGTTTGTTTACGATATTCTTGGCGATACTGTAGATGGAGCGTTGGCAACCGAAGAAAAAGGCGAGTCTATGTCGGTCGCAATTTCTGAAGATACATATAATCTTGTAAAAGATAAAATAAAAATTCGAAAAAAAGACGGATGCTATTTTATAGCTGAGGAGAAAAAAATGAGTGAAACAATTTTAAAGGAAACAGAATTAAAGAAAGGTGATCTTCTTTTATACAGTTTTATAAATCAACCTGAATTTATGAAGTTTGATGAAGCAAAAGGAATAAAAGATTTTGTAGTTACAAATTTTATGACATTAATAGACCGTCTTATCATTTGGGCTGAGCAGTCATATACAACCCATGCAGCGCTTGTTTATGGTTATACAAAAGATGAAAATACTGGCAGGGACGTTGCAGAGGTAGCTGAAGCAACTTTACCAAACTGTCAGACTCGCCATCCTGCTTATGCAAAAAAAATGAAGGCTACAGTTCACAGACTTCCAGATGGAATTGATGGAGAACCGGTTCTTGAATTTTTGCCACCACTTGATGGAAATCCAGCAGGTTATGCAATGACAAAAGCTGTTATGGCAGGATTAATCTGTCTGTTTAGAACAAGGGTTGCAAAAGATGATCCAAAGTTATTAAAGGTAATGGCTTTGTTAAAACTTCTAAGTTATCCGATTTCAAATTATATAGAAAATCTTCTTCAATCTAAAACAGGAAAATCTTCAGAGCCATTTTTCTGTTCCCAGCTTGCAACTTATTGTTACAATATGGCTGCATATAAAACTCATAATCCTGCTTATAAAATAGAAACTCCTGCTGATAACGCTTTAGGAAATTCAATTCTGGACTTTTTAATCGAAAATAAATTATTTGATTTGGAAGAAACTCCTGTTCTTGAAAATGATTTCCATAATGCAATTTCTGCTATAGAGTTGGCAAGCCCTCATATTGCATTCGCAATTGCAGATATTCTTGAAGAGGAAGAATTTAAAAACACTTTGCTTGCTGAAAATGATAATAATTTGTATTTACAGTGCCTTAATGATGCCAGTGATTATTCAAAAATAGTTCCATCAATAAAACGAATGTTAAAAAATATTCTTCTTTTGTGTGGTGAATCACTTGCAGAACTTGAAGATAATTTTGCTGAAAAGCTTATCAAGTTTAAGTCTAGTTTTGTTATGCCAAGTGATTTGGAAAATGTCCTGGAAATTATTGGAGTAGTTGCAGATGCCTGATTCATTTTCGAATTTATATGAGAAATACAAATTAACCAAAGAACAGACAAATGAAATATATGTCCAGAACAGAAGAGTCCTTAAAGGCATATATATGTTTTCCTTTTTCTTTGGGCTTACTTTTCTTATTGTAAAACTCATCTCTCCAGACAGTATGCTTACAGACTGGAGATATTATTGTGCGTACATTATTGTAGGCTTCATTGGTTTAGCACTCGTAAGAATTAAAAAAGAACAGTATGCATCTACAGTTCTGGCTCTTATATCCTTCTGTTGTATTTTGATTTATTACTTATTGAAAACTCCAGATATTTCAAACGTAATTGTTTTATTTGCCGGATTATCCTTTGCTCTTATAATTTTATTGAATTTTAACCCATTTATATTTTTAGGCTCAATTCTGGTTTGTGAAATCATTATGATAATAATTGTAGCATCAAAACCAAATATTATTCATATATATCGAGCAGGGATTTTGGTCCCAAATTTGATTCTTTTGAACTGTCTGATTATGTATCTGGTATTCTGGAAAAGAAAATCAGTTATTACAAAATATGATATAGAACAAAAAATCAAACAGGAAAAAGAAAAATCAGAGGAACTTTTGTTGAATATTCTGCCATACAATGTTATGACCGAACTTCGTGATAATGGAAAGTCTATTCCAAAAAGTTTTGAGAATACTACAGTATTGTATTGTTCAATTACAAATTTCCATGAATTATCGCAAAAGATGAACGCAAAGGATTTTATTGACTTCCTTAATAAAGTATTTGATGCTTTTGATTCAATTGTAGAAAAAGAATCCTGCTATCGTATTAAAACCACAGGAAATGTTTATATGGCAGTCTGTGGTCTGCCTGTTCCGGATGAAAATCATGCAGAAAAAATGGTTATCTGTTCCAGAAAATTTGTGGAATATATTAAGGAATTGAATGAAAAATCTGATGTAAAAATCAGTATCCGTATAGGTCTTCATTCTGGAAAAGTAGTCGCAGGAATTGTTGGTACTCAGAAATATATTTATGATGTTTTTGGTGATACTGTAAATACTGCCTGCCGAATGCAGACTATCAGTGATGGAATGAAGGTTAGGGTAACTGAATTAACTCACGATCTGGTTAAAGAAAAATTCCCTTTCTCATCTCAACCAGCAACTATGGTTAAGGGAAAGGGAATGATGAATACTTATATTCTATCTGATAAGGAAGATCCTAATTAATAGCCTTTTTCAGTTCTTCAACCTTATCAGTGTTTTCCCAAGGGAAGCCTTCGCGGCCAAAGTGTCCGTAAGATGCAGTCTTGCGGTAGATTGGCTGCTTAAGGTTTAAAGTTCTGATGATTCCAGCTGGTGTGCAGTCAAATACCTTCTTTACAGCTTCAACAATCTTTGCACGTTCAACCTTTTCTGTTCCGAATGTTTCTACCATGATAGAAACAGGGAAAGGAACACCAATTGCATAAGCAAGTTCAACTTCTGCACGGTCTGCAAGGTCAGCTGCAACTACGTTCTTAGCAATGTAGCGGGCCATGTAAGCTGCCGAGCGGTCTACCTTTGAAGGGTCTTTTCCAGAGAAAGCACCACCACCGTGGCGACCCATTCCACCGTAAGTATCTACGATGATTTTACGTCCAGTAAGACCTGAGTCTCCGTCAGGACCACCAATTACGAATTTTCCTGTTGGATTGATAAAGTATTTTACGTTGTCATCCAAAAGACCTGTTGGTTCGAGAACAGGTTTAATAACTTCCTCGATGATTGTCTTTTTGATAGTGTCGTAATCTACATCAGGATTGTGCTGGTGAGAAACAACAACAGTGTCAATGCGGACAGGTTTGTAGCCGTCATATTCAACAGTTACCTGAGATTTTGCATCTGGGCGAAGCCATGCAATTTTTCCTGAATGACGAAGCTCGTGTGCCTTTAAAAGAATCTGATGTGCATAATAAACAGGAGCAGGCATAAAGCTTGGTGTTTCGTTACATGCGAAACCGAACATCATACCCTGGTCTCCGGCACCCTGCTGGCCTTCATATTCATCAAGACCTTTTCCTACAACACCCTGATTGATATCAGCTGACTGAGCGTGGAGTCTGTTCATAAAAATACAGTTTGCTCCATCAAGACCAACTTCTGGTGAATTATAACCGATATCAAGTGCAACTCCACGAGCAAGTTTTTCAACATGTGCGTTGAACTTCTTTGTAAACTCAGCATCAACCTTGATATTCTGGAAACCGATTTCTCCGCCTACGAGCAAAAAGTCAGTAGATGAAAAAGATTCACAGGCAACGTGAGCATCAGGGTCGAGAGAAAGGCAGTAGTCGAGAACTGCATCAGAAACCTGATCACAAAGCTTATCCGGGTGACCTTCACCAACAGATTCAGATGTAAATAAATAGTGATTGTTAGATAAGATAGACATATTCAGTCTCCTATTTAGCAAGAATTTTCTTCTCATACGAGAAGAGGTCCGCCCTGCAATTTGGATAAATCGGCGGAATACAGAAGAATATAGGGTATAATCCCTACATATTGCACTATAATATATTGCATAAATAAGAAAAATGCAATATTTTGTAATATAAAGTAAGGGGAACTAACACTGCCGCATCAAGGCGTACACAGGAGTTTATTAATGTCATTAAAAAAATTGTTTTCCAAAGATAAAAAGACTTGTACTGTAACATTTATCGTATCTAAAGAAGCTGCTCAGGGTGCAAAGACAATTAATCTTGCCGGAGATTTTAATAGCTGGAGCAGCACAGACACACCCCTTACCTTAGGAAATGACGGAAGTTTTTCGGTAACCCTTGAACTTGCAGCAGATCGCGAATATCAGTTCAGATATCTTTTAGATGGCTGCCGCTGGGAAAATGACTGGAAAGCAGACAAATATATTCCAGCTCCGTTCAGTAATGCTGATAACTCGGTAGTAGTTACACGTCAGTAGGTTAATCTGCGACCTTATCATCCAACTTAAAACTAACCAGCTTTTCTAAACTCTCAATCTCTTTTGTAAAATCCATTAAATTTAATCTGTCTGGTGCTTTTGATGTAAATACCAGTTTTGTCTGATTAAGCGGTTTGTCGTATTCAATGTTCATGTCGTGAATAATAAAACCGTAGCGGAGCATAGTTTCTGTGAGGAAGTTTTTTGGAATATCAGTTCCGCCAAAGGTAATTGTAAGGATTTTTGTTTTTGCAGCCGGGAAAATTTTCTTTTCCAGTCGATTCATGATAAAAAGGACAACGGCCAGGGCAATCATTGTCAGGAGGGCAGGAACATAAAGGGCTGCACCACATGCAAGACCAACTGCAGAAGCTGTAAAGATGATTGCAGCAGTTGTGAGTCCGCGAATATTAAGGCCGTAACGCATAATAGCGCCACCACCAATAAAACCGATTCCAGATGCAACTCCGGCTGCAATACGGGTAGGGTCGCCGGTTACATTAAAACTTTCTGCCATATAAATGGAAAGAATAGAAAGAAGACACGAAGAAATACTGATTAAAACCAGAGTTCTTATTCCGACAGAGTGCTGGCGGGATTTGCGTTCAATTCCAAGACAAAATCCGCAGATAAAACTAACTCCAATTCTGATTGCATAATCAATATAAAGTTCGATGTTCATATGTTCACCTATTTAAACAAAGAAAATCCTGTAGAGACCTTTGCGCCCACCTTGTTCCAGGTAGTTGCCTGTTTTACTGTCTGCGCATTTTTCATTGTTTTTACTGTATCAAATGCAGAAATCGTCCATTCTGCAATGGCATCTTCATTTTTATAAAGTTCGTTGCTGTAAGCACATTTTGCAAGAATTACCGAAAGATAATCGCGCTCGCCAACATTTGTCGAGAAACTCTCCGCAAGCGCACAAAAAGCAGCTTGTGCCGCGCTCACAACCGTACTTGCCGGCACAATACCCGCCGCTTTAGAAGAAATCATTTCATATTTAGAAGGGTATTCTTTTACAAGGAAGGCTACTGTAATCTTTTCTTTACGCTGATCAATACGTTTGAGCAATTCGTTTGTTGCAAACAAAAATCCATTAATCATTGTGTCCACAGCATTAGAGATGTCTTCCGTTCGGTCAATTTCAAACTGAGTGCAGAAATTTGCGGCATCAAAATAAAAGAGAGCTTCATCAAGAGCCTCGAGTTTTGTTTCTGCGCGAATAATTACAGAGTGAGCAGAAACTGCAGAAGACTTATTCCATGTAGTAGCATATATTTTTTCTGAATCAAACTTTGCTGCATCGGCTTCTGATTTAGCGACACCAAAAACCGAGCGTCCCGAATCTGCCAGAACTTCTGCAAAATTAAGCCCGTCTGGCAAATCTTTCCCCAAAAACAACGTATTAGACATGGCTTAATTATAGCACATTATTGCGAGATTTTGTAGAGCAACTTTTCTGGAATCAGGTCGTAAGAAGTGCTACCAAGCTGCTGTGAGAGAAGTGCGTGATGTTCAGTTGCTGTAATTGCTGCAGATTTTGCAGTATAGCCCTGGGCAAGGAGTGCGGCTGTAAGTCCTGCAAGAATATCTCCGCTGCCCCCTTTCGCAAGACTTTGAGCACCGTCTGTAACTATATAGGCTTCGTCGCCGCTTGCAATGAAAGTATTCGCACTCTTCATAATTACTGTCGTTTGAGGGAACAGTTTGTTCAGTAATTTTCCTGCGGCAATTTTGCTTTCAGGATTTTCAGCCAGAGTAGTGATGGAACATAGTTCTTCCGGAATATCAGGGCAGATTTGAAGTAACTGACTTAGTTCCGAAAGATGTGGAGTCAAAACAATTCTTGCTTTTTCATTTTTATTCAGCTGTTTAAGTAAATCCAGACTTTCTGGAGAAGTAAGAATTCCGGCATCAAGAACAACTGCCGGGCTTTCAGTTTTTTCAAACCATTTTATAAGGGCATCTGCAGCTGCTTTCGAAAAATTAGAAAAACCCGAACCTATTGCAATACAGGTAGTTTTTTTAGGAATGGAATCAGAAATCATCAGGGAAGGAGATATCTTAAACTGAGAAAGAGGAACTCTGTGTCCTTCTGTAGTTGCAAAATCTGGATTTTCTATAAGACTTGTCAGACCGCAGCCAAAGTTCATAGCCGCTGTTGCCGTTAAAATTGCAGCGCCACACTTGTCTCCACATATAACTGCGGTATGGCCGAATTTTCCTTTATGAGCGGCTCGATTTTTTCTCAAAGGTAATTCTCGATCGTTTGCTTCAATTAAAAAAGCGTCTGCCGCAAGGCCGGATTCAAAAATCTCTTTTGAAATTCCTAAATCTGTTACAGAAATATTTCCACATACAGCTTTTGCCTTGTCTGAGTAAAGCTCAAGTTTATGAGTTCCCATTGCAATTGTGGTATCGGCAACAAATTCCAGAGCCGATGGAATATCGCAGGCAATTTTTTTTGCACAATTATTGTTTAAGGTTTCTATGATTTTTTGTATTTCATCAGAAAGCTGGCCATGAAAGCCTGTGCCGTAAATACAGTCTACAATATAATCATTTGCAGTTAGAGAGTTGCAAATTTCTTCCAGTTTATTTTTTTCGAATATTTCAACGCCAAGCCGTCTGCACATTTCGCATTGAACTTTTGCTTCTGCAGAAGACGGCTCTTCCAGACTTACGATTTTTACGTCGAATTTGTTTTGCAAAAGACGGGCAAGGGCATAGCCGTCACCGCCATTGTTTCCTTTACCGCAAATAATTAAAACACTAGCTTCAGGCAGAAAGCATTGAACCATTGCCTTGGCTGCGTTTTCCATCATCAAAAAGTCCGGTACAGCATATTGCTGTTTTACAGATTTTTCCAATTCTGAAGCGTGGGAACAACTGTAAATCTTTTGCATAAGCCCTCTCTGGTTATGTTTTAGTTAAAGAGATCTTTAAATGTATCTCCTATTTCTTTTCCAGCGTCTTTAAGCTCTTTACCAGCTTCTTTGAGTTCTTTGCCGGTAGCTTTTGCGCCTTCCTTAATTCGCTCTTTATCTTTTTCAGCTTCCTTCTTTAGTTTTTTCTTTTTCTTATCAATCTTTTTTTGTGTTTTTTCAATCTTCTTGTTCAACTCAGCTTCGCTCATATCTGAATAATCCCCAATGTGGGTTTTCATTTTTGTGAGTTCCATCTCGAGTGCAATGATTTCTTTATTTAACTGGCCGTCAACAGCATACATTACTGGCTGAAGGCACATAATTGCAGAGAGTGCGAGCGCAATTTTTTTAGTAAATCTTTTCATATTATTTCTCCTTTTTTGAAAGTCGCAGGCCGACAACTATAAAAACGATGGCTAAGAGCATCATTAAAAAGCATAATATCTGCCCGGTTGAAAAATTTAAAAGTGATGTGTTTGTGTATATTGGTGCGCTGGAATCCTTAGCAATTCTGTAGCCAAGGTCTGCGTCTGGTTCACGGAAGTATTCAATAAAGAAGCGGAAGAAGCCGTAGCCGCCTGTATAAACTGCAGCAAGCATTCCGTCAAATTTTTTGTATTTCCTAAGATTCCATATGATGAGCCATAAAACAATTCCTTCGAAGAAAGCTTCGTAGAACTGGCTTGGGTGGCGTGGGAGATTTACCAAGCCGCTTGCTGGTAATTCCATACCGATTCTTTGAGCGAACTCTTTAACCCATGGTAATTTTGCAGAAAAACGTTCTGCAGCAGGGAAAACCATACCCCAAGGCATTGTTGTAATGCGGCCGTAAAGTTCGCCGTTCATAAAGTTGCCGAGACGGCCAAAGGTATATCCAAGTGGAATGGCGCAAACCATTGCATCAATCCATTTTAGAACAGGACGCTTTTTGAATTTGCACCAGACAATCATTCCTAAAAGTCCACCGACAAACCCGCCGTGGTAAGACATTCCTGCGAGCCCCGTAAATTTTCCGTTTGCATCAAATGGCCAGAAAATGAGCCAGGGCTTTGACTTATAAAGTCCGCTTGTATCATAAATCAATGTTGAAAAAAGTCTTGCGCCAACTAAAAGAAAAATAATTCCGGTAAAAATAAAACTGAAAATATCATCTTCTGTTGCTTTGTAATCTGGAGTATCGAGGGCACCTTCTTTTCTTACCTTCTGCAAAAGATAATAGGCTGTGGCGAATGCAAAAAGATACATCAAGCCATACCAGCGCAAAAGTGAAAGGTACTTTACGTTAGGGAAAATCTGATCATGAATCCATGATGGAAAATTTATATATAAAAACATTTCGTTTAAACCTTAAATCCTTGCTGTGCTGCCTTAATCAGTTTTGATTTAAGCAGGTTATTTTCTTTGCGCAGCTGGGTAATTTCGTACTGCTGGGTTTTGATCATTTCTGCAAGCTCGCTGATAGAAAGTGAACCACCGGCAACAATATCATCAATTCCAGAAAGACGGAAATTAAAGTCTTCATTTGCATCGTCTTCTGCTTCCTGAAAGTTGTCACCATTAAAGCTATCCGGATTAAAGTCTGAATCAAACTCGTGAGCTGGAGTAGAAATAATTTTGTCTGCAATGCGGTAAATTGCCTGTCCGAGCACCGACTGAGGTTTATAAACCACAACCGGAAGCTGAGAAGCAAGAGCCTTGTCCTGAAGCATATCGCGGTACATAAGACCAAGGTATTCAATTTCAAGACCAAGATACTGGTTGCATGAAGATTTAATTCTTGTTGCGCGGTCAGCATCTTTAGGGTCTTCAATCATATTCATAACAAGACGAGGTCGGAACTGCTGCATTCTGTTAATAAACAATTGAGTTGTCTGTGGATCAGTCTGAGCAAGTCCCTGAATCAATTGTGGAATGTAGAGTTTCTGCATCTGTTCAGAATTCTTTTTGAGTTCATCAAGATAAGCGCGTCCAGGAGTACCTTTTTTGAAAGTTGTGTACAAAAGGCGGAAAACTGCATTCTTAAGGAACAGATATCCATTCAAAGTTGCAGTAACTGCTGGAGCGGAAACAATAATTCCCTGTGGAGAAAGCAGGAACATATCCAGAATAAACTGATGGGTTCCGGCTCCAAGGTCTAAAATTATATAGTCTGCATCAATATTCTTAAGGTTTCTGATAAGCTTTACTTTCTGTAAATGCTTGAGCGATGTGAGGTCTGGAATCTGGCTGTCACCGGCAATAAAACTCACATTCTGATAGTCTGTTGGCTGAACAATCTCTCTAAAATCATTTTTTTCTGTAAACCATGAACCAAGACTTGCTTTTCCTGGTCTCTGACCAATTACGAGATGAAGATTTGAAGCACCAAGGTCCAGGTCTGCCAGAACAACGCGTTTTCCCTGCTGACCAAGTGCAATTGCTAAGTTTGCGGACAAAAGGCTTTTTCCAACACCACCTTTTCCGCTTGCTACTGGAATTATTTGTGACATATCCCAATTATAGCACATTTATCTATAAAAAGGTAGATTTTTTGATTTTAGTGACGTACAATATAGACTTATGAAGAAATTCGGAAAGATTTTTGCAGCGGCTATGCTGCTTTGCGCATCTCAGTGTTTTGCAGAATCATCACTCGAAAATGATTCTAAAATTACAAGCTTTCAGTATGTAAAGAAACTTAATCAGGTTTTTGACTTTGTACAGCAGAATTATGTTGATGAAGTAGACCCGAAAATCCTTTATGAAGGTGCCCTTAAGGGAATGCTTGATGCAATCGGCGACCCTTATACCCTTTATCTTGATTCAGATTACATGCGTGACCTGAGCGATACTACATCAGGAAGTTTTGGTGGAGTTGGACTTTCAATTTCAAAGGCAGCAGAATCTACACCTACCAAACCGGCTTATGTAGAAGTTGCTTCTCCAATCGATGATACTCCGGGTGCAAAAGCTGGTATTCAGGCAGGAGATTTGATTTCTGCAATTGATGGAATGCCTACTCCAAATATGACGATGAATGAGGTTCTTCAGCATCTTCGTGGTGAAATTGGAACTCCGGTAACCGTAACAATTATGCGCGGAGCAAGCATGAAGTTTGATGTAACTCTGATTCGTGCCCTCATAGAAGTTCCAACCGTAAAATACGGAATGATTGAAGGAACAAAAATAGGTTATGCCCGCCTGATTCAGTTTACACCAGACACGGCCTTGAGACTTCAGGATGCATTAGACAGTTTTGAAAAGGAAGGTTATACCAGTCTGATTATTGATTTGCGCGATAATCCGGGTGGACTTATTACCAGTGCAGTTGATGTAGCAGATAAGTTTATTGATGCAGGCCCAATTGTTTCTACAAAGAGTCGATTGCTTTTTGAGAATACACAGTTTTCTGCTGCAAAAGAAAAGACAACTGTTCGCCGCGACATTCCAATCGTCGTACTTATAAACCGTGGTGCGGCCAGCGCGTCAGAAATTGTTTCGGGAGCTCTTAAAGATTATCACCTTGCTTATCTGGTTGGCGAACGCACTTATGGAAAAGGTTCTGTTCAGCAGGTAATTCCGCTTTCGAGCACAGACGGAATCAAAATTACAATGGCCCGCTATTACACACCAAGCGATATGAATATCGATAAAATTGGTATTCCGCCGGATCAGGAAGTAAAAAATCTTAAAGAATTTACTCCAGATGAAGAAAAGCTTTATATGGAAATGATAAATTCTGAAGTAATCACAAAGGCTGCTGAAAATAAGCCGAATATGAGCGAGGCTGATATTGCGATTGCGGCTGCTAAAATTGCAAAGGATTATCCTTTGGATGAAAGACTTATCCGCCGTTTGATTCGCATTCAGGTTCAGAAAACACAGCCTTCTGTTCTTTATGATCTGGATTATGATTTACAGCTTAATGCGGCTATAAAAGTAGTGCAGAATAAAGATTTTGAAACTATGCTTCAGAATACAAAGACTTTGCGTCAGCTTCAGGAAGAAGTTGAAGATGAAAAGGTTACTGAAGGTACAGGCCTTACTGCAAGTCTTAAGTAGTTTCGGAATATAACAGAAAACCTCATGCGACAATTTATCGTAGAAAAAGGAAAAGAGAAAAACGGACTCATTCAGCTGGATGGCAAAGACTATCGTTATTTACGGCAGGTTTTGCGTGTCCGTGCCGGCGATATGATTAGTGTTCGTTTGTCTTCCGGAGATTTAAAGAACGCTACGGTTGCAGCAATTGATGAATCGGCCAGACGTGTAACACTTCAGATATGTGCCGACACGGGGCGTACTATTACTCGTGGTGTACAGGCTGGTGAAGTTGAAGGCGATATTGTAGAATATTGGCTCTTTCAGTTTTTACCGCGGCCGCAGAAGTTTGAGCTTATTGTGCGGCAGGCGACGGAGTGCGGCGTTGCCGTTATTGTGCCGATTGTCGGTGACTTTTCAGAAAAAAGCAGTGCACAGGCACTTCAGGGAGCTAAAAAAGAACGCCTTGAGCGCATAATAAAAGAGGCTCGCCAGCAGAGTGGCTCTCCTATAGATACAAAGGTTCTGGAACCGGTTTCGCTTGAAAAGGCAATTGACTTGTGGAAGGAAGCCTGCGGGGCGGGTGGTGTCGATGAGCACCACCAACACGTTGCCTTTGTTTTGTCAGAGCGCGATGATTGTTCTGGAAATCTTAGAGCTACCGTGCAGAAAGCTGGTGGTATTGAAAAAATCAAAAAAGCTGCAATTGCAGTTGGCAGTGAAGGTGGAATCAGCCCGGAAGAAGTAAAGCTTCTTGAAGAAAAAGGACTGTTTGTGCCTGTTCATTTTGCCGTAAATATATTAAGGTGCGAAACGGCCGCTTTGTATGGCATTGCCGCCGTTCAATCTGAAGTCAATTCGTCAAAGTTATAGGTGGGGTAATATAAAATGTCAATTAAACGCATATCTTTAATAGGCGTTCCTGTAGATGTAATTCAACCAGAAAATCTCGAAAATGAGATTCTTGAATTGCTTGCAAAACCAGGCACAAAGCAGATTGTTTTTCTTTCAATCTGGAATCTTTTAAAGGCACGCCATAAGGGAACTTTTTCTGAATGTATTAAAAATGCGGATCTCATAATTCCAATTTCAAAAAGCATTCTCAAAGGTGCAAAATTCCTCAAAAAAGATGTGCCTGTTCGTTATAATCCCTTTACTGCAGTAATTCAGATTCTTTCAATTCTGGATTCTCACTATAAAACCCTGTATCTTTTGGGTTCAAGTAAAAAAACTCTTAATAAGGCCGAAAAGAATATCCGTGATACATTTAGAAATCTTCGCGTAATTGGACGTTACGGCGGATATTATCCAAAATCTATTGAAGATGATATTGTTCAGGCAATTTATAAGGCACAGCCTTCTCTTGTTTTGATTAGTGATGGAATCAAAGATAAGAACTGCTGGTCATATAAACGTCGAAACAGTTTTTCTACAAGTATCTTCCTCTATTACAAGGATGCTTTTGGTGTTTTCTCAGAACGTGTTCGCCGCGTAAAGGAATCTACTTTTAATAAAGGACATGAGATTTTTGTAGAAGTTCTTCATAATCCTTTCAAAATCTTTTTGCTTTTGCCATATTTGTGGTATATAATTGTTTTAGTGTGGTATAGATTGTTCAAAAAATAGACAATTCTATAACGGGTTGATTTCTTGCTAGTTCAGAATTTTAGTAGAGTATTACTATTATCGAACCGCAAAGATGTAATCAATTTTCTTGAAGCTGCCTGCGGGACGATAATTCCTTTAACTGTTGTTACAGACTGTACTAAAGTTCCTACAGTAGCCTTCGAAATCGTTGTACTAGATGCCACCGCAATTATAGGTCAGGATACCTCTGTTCTACATCTTCTGGAACGTTATTCAGATAAATTCATCTGCCTTTTACCATTTGATTCCCCTTATGATTTAAGAAATTATGTTGATCGAACAATAAAACACATAATTTCCTTTCCGATTTCTATAGAACGCTTTAGACTTTCACTTCTCGAGATTCAAAATCAACTTCAGACCAAGCTTCAGATAGAAAGTCTTGCTTTACCTGATTCTGAAATCATTCCAGATAATCTTGCAGGCTATTTCTGTGGTAATTCATCTAAAATTAAAAATGTTAGAAAAAAGTTGCTTGCAGCTTCTCATACAAAAGATCCAGTGCTTTTACTTGGTGAAACTGGTACTGGAAAAACTACGGGTGCAGAATTAATACATACTCTTTCAGCTCCAAACAATAAAAAGATGGTTTCTTATAGTCTTTCTACAGTTGTTGAGTCTCTGGCAGAAAGTACTTTCTTTGGTCATGTGAAAGGTTCATACACAAATGCAGAAAATGAAAGAATCGGATTGTTTGAAGCGGCTGATGGCAGTACTTTATTTCTGGATGAGCTTGGGCTTGCTTCTCTGGATGTTCAGGCAATGCTGCTTACAGTTCTGGATACCGGAAATTTCAAAAAGGTAGGTACACAAAAAGAACAGCACGTAGATGTTCGAATGCTTTTTGCAACTAATGCTGATTTATCACGTATGCTGCGAAATGGTAGTTTCCGTTCTGATTTGTATTTTAGAATCTGTGATAATATCATACAGCTTCCACCTTTGAGGGAAAGAAAAGAAGACCTCTGGGATATTGTAAACAGCTATATCTCAAAAGAAGATTTCAGAATAAAAACCGAGGCATTTGAAAAACTGGAAAATTACAGCTGGCCGGGAAATATCCGAGAGCTCAATAAATGTTTGCGTCGAGCTATGAAGCATGCAAAAGACGGAGTTATCAGAGCGGAACAGATTGATTTTGGTGAATTCAGCTTTCTTCAATAATCTGCAGTATTGAACGGCCAAATTCTTCTGCCTTGACGCGGCCAATTCCGTAGATGTTTAAAAGGTCATTTCGGTTTTTTGGCTTTTTTGCAGCAAGGTCAAGAAGTGTTTTATCTCCAAAAATCATATAAGGCGCAATGTTCAGGTCGTCTGCCTTGCGCTTACGCCATGCCTTAAGATTATTCATGATTTTCTCGGCGAGTTCATCATTTGCAGCCGGCTTTTCTGCAACAATTTTTTCACCACGGACATTTGTGTTGTAAGTTCCAGTTGTTGATTTTGAGTAAGCCCTCATAGTTGTTCGCATTGGAAGCTTAAGTTCAGCCCGTGACGCAACGAACTTTTTCCCTGCATCAGTTAATTCCAGAATATTATAATCGCCGGTTTTTCTGATATAGTGCTCATCAATCAGAAGGTCGCAAAGTTCAAGCCATTCCTGTTTTGAATATTCAGTTCCAATTCCCCAGGTTGTGATTTTGTTGTGGCCGTTATCAATTATGCGCTGGGCCTTTGAACCAAGCAGTACATCTGTAACATAGCCGGCACCAAAACGCTGATTTGTGCGGATAATACAACAGAGTAATTTTTGAGCTGGGATTGTAACATCCTTGAGCTCCGGGGCTGGAGCAGAACAGATATCGCAGCAACATTCTGCATTGTTGTCGTACAGTTCTCCAAAGTAAGCGAGCAGAGTTTTTCTTCTGCAAGTACGGCTTGTGGCAAAATTAATCATGCCTTTTAAGAGAAGTTCAGCTTTTTCCGGGTCCGCAGAATCTTCTATAAAGAACTTGTTTTTGTGAATATCGCCCGGGCTGTATAAAAGCAGAGCACTGGCAGGAAGTCCGTCACGGCCCGCACGTCCAATTTCTTGATAATATTCTTCAATTGATTTTGGAAGGTCATAGTTGATGACGTATCTCACATTCGGCTTGTTGATTCCCATTCCAAAGGCGATGGTTGCTACAATAATTTGAACTTCATCTTTAATAAAAAGATTTTGATTCTTTGCACGAACTTCATCAGAAAGTCCTGCGTGGTAGGGCAGTGCAGAATATCCTTTTTTATCCAGAGTTTCGGCAATTTCTTCTACTGATTTACGCGAATTGCAGTAAATGATTCCACTGTCACCCGCATGCTTTCTGATGTAGTTGATTACAGTTTCCATAGCCCCGCGTTTTGGCTGAACTTCAAGATAAATATTTGCACGGTTAAAGCTGGAAATAAAAACTTTTGGAGTTTTCATTCCAAGATTCTGGCAGATATCCTGACGGACATGTTCAGTTGCCGTTGCTGTGAGGGCGAGCATAACAGCTTTTGGAAAAAGATGACGGATAGAACGGATTTCAAGATAATCCGGGCGAAAATCGTGTCCCCATTGAGAAACACAGTGTGCTTCATCAATTGTAATACAGCTGATTTTGAGTTCAGGAGAAGAAAGCAGTTCTCGGATTTTAGATGTTGCTAAACCTTCAGGTGAAACATAAATGATTTTTACATTTCCGGATTTTATATCATCAACAGTAGCACAGTATTCCTCCCAGGAAAGCGAACTGTTCAAAAATGCAGAATGAATACCTGTAGTTTCGAGAGAAGTGACCTGATCCTGCATCAGAGAAATTAGCGGGGAAACAACAACTGTAATGCCTTTTAGAATTAAGGCTGGCAGCTGATAGCACAGTGACTTTCCGCCACCTGTTGGCATTACGGCAAGAGTGTCGTGGCCCTTGAGTACATTTGTAATGATATCTTTCTGGAGTGGTCGGAATTCGTCATAACCGAATACGGTCTTTAGAACAAGCTCCGGGGCTGCGTCTTCGAAGGCTGTAGAAACAATTTTCACGTAATTATTATAGCACAAATCCACTTGATTTAACCTCTAGTTTTTGATATAGTTAGCGAATCACACGCCGGAGTGGTGGAATGGTAGACACGACAGACTCAAAATCTGTTGCGAGCAATCGTGTAAGAGTTCAAGTCTCTTCTCCGGTATCAGAGAACTTCCTTTGTTGGGGAAGTTCTTTTTTTTTAACATTCCCGTCCGGTTCGAGTTCTTTATAATTCCGGGACAAGGTTAGAACATAATTTTCTTAATTCTATGGCTTCCGTCATGTGTTCGGCGGTGATGTCCTTTGAACCTGCGATATCTGCTATGGTGCGGGAGACTTTCAGGCAGGAGGAGATTGCCCGGGGAGAAAAGCCGTAGCGGAGAGTTGCATTGTCCAGAGCTTTTCGGGATTCTGTGTCGAGAGGGCAGTTGTCGAGAATCTCTTGTGGAGAAAGCCGTGCGTTTTTAATGCCCTGTCGTTTACGCTGTACTTTTATGGCACGTGCCACTCCCTGACGGATTTCTTCGGTTGTTGTAAGTCCGGGGCGATCTTCTATTTCACCATCTTCTTCGGCTTTGTTTTCAACGAATACACGAAGGTCAATGCGGTCGAGGAGTGGAGCCGAAAACTTTTTCCAGTACTGTTCAATGCTTTTGAGACTGCACAGACAGATTTTTGAGTGCGAGCCGAAATTTCCGCAAGGGCAAGGATTTACCGCCATGAGCAGCTGGAAGCGGGCCGGGTAATTTGTACTGCGACCAGCGCGGCTTAGTGTTATGCTGCCATTTTCCAAAGGAACACGAAGCATTTGCAAAACTGATGAACGAAACTCGGCTGCTTCGTCCATAAATAAAACTCCGTTGTGTGCCAGTGAAATCTCGCCTGGCCGACAGGTTGGGCCTCCTCCGCAGATACCTTCTATGCTCGCAGTCTGGTGCGGTATGCGAAACGGGGGAATTCTTATCAGTGGTTCGCTCGGCTTAATCAATCCCGCCAGCGACCAGATTCTTGTGACAGACTGTGCTTCTTCTGTTGTGAGTACAGGATTAATTGCCGGGAACTTTTGAATGGCCATGGTTTTTCCGCAGCCTGGTGCTCCGAGAGCTATCAGATTATGTCCGCCGGCTGCTGCAATCTGTAGTGCTCTTACCAGCTGTCTTTGTCCTTTCAATTCTGCATATTCATAGCCAGGGGCAATCTCTGGAAAGTATACTCCGTCAGTTTTCGTACAGCCGGCTGGCACCGCCCCTTCGCCCGCACCCACCGAACTCCGCGATTCATAAAACGAAACGTCGCTCAACGCACGAAACGCGTTCTCCAGCGAATCCGCGCCATACACCTGAACCCCCGCAATCTCGCGCGCCTCATCCGCGTTTTGCACAGGAACAATGCAGTGTAAAACCCCACAAGCCGCCGCAGTAGCCACAGCCGCGTGAACTCCCTTAACGGCGCGCACATTTCCCGAAAGCTCTAACTCTCCCATCACTAATATTGGGTCGGTTAAGAAATCTGTACGACCGTCTGCCACAGCTTTTGCTCCAAGAACACCCAACGCTACAGGTAAATCAAAGCCGGCTCCTTCCTTACGCAAATCCGCAGGCGACAAACTTATAAGAACTCTTTCCGGTGGATATTCGAATCCGGAATTACGAATTGCCGCCTGCATACGTTCCCGAGATTCTTTTACGGCCCCGTCAGCCAGACCTACAATATCTGTGGCAGGAATACCACGTCTCAAATCAACTTCAACAGTAACTAAAGCTCCCTCATAACCAAAAGGGGAAAAAGAATAAATCTGCATTTTTGCCTCCACCTATATAAATAGAGAGACTTTTGCGATTTTATGAAGTTATTCCGGGAAAAAATCAAAAAAAATCAGAAAAAAATAAAAATTTTAAGAATTTTTCAAAAAATCACCCCTTAGGTCTTGAATATGAAAAAAAAAATTGTATAATTTTTCGAAATTTTTTATCTATTTTCGAAAAAGTGTGTTATATTATATGTAGCGGTTTTGTCATTTTTACCCGAGGACGAAGCTAGCCACCGCAAAAAGTAGGAGTTGCTTGTGAATAAGCACGATTTTCCAAAAATCCATTTTTACGATCAGGATTTTGTAGACATTTATAATAAGACATGGTCTTGGGTTTCATCTTTATGGATTAACCCGGAAACCGGAGAGCAGGATTCAGAGGGCTTATTTATTTATCCGGAAAAAGACAAACTGATTATCAATCAGTTCGAGTCTATTTTCTCATCTTTCTTCCTTGTATATTCCAATAGGAATTTTGACGCATGCAAGAATATTGATTATTTTTATGAACGCCAGGAAGCTTCTGGAGCTATCCGCTGGAAGTATGATGTAAAAACAAATCAGCCGGTTCTTGATAAGGATAACAAAGAAGGTGTAGGTCTTCCTCTATTTGCTTTTGCAGAATATAACCTTTTCCACAAATCAGCTAACAAAAAACGCATTAAAGATGTTATGCCAGCTCTTCAGAAGTATATGGCTTGGCTGGATGATAATTTTAAAAAGCCAAACGGACTCTATTCAGTTCCAGTTTCAGCTTCTTCAATGACAAATTCACCTCGTGAAAAGGTTTACTATCCAATCGACTTTAACGCATGTATGGCAATCAATGCTTCTTACATGTCTGCACTTGGTGATATTCTTAACGATAAAGACATCAGCTTCCAGTACCGCAAGATGTACTTCTCAATCAAAACAAAAATCAATTCTTTGATGTGGGATAACGCAAGCGGTTTCTATTATGATCTGGATAAAGATGAAAAGCAGACTAAGGTAAAGACAATTGCCTCTTACTGGACTATGCTTGCTGAAATTCCAAATGCTGACAAAGCTGATCTTCTTGTTGAACATCTTAATAATCCTAAAACATTTGGTACAGAACATCCGTTCCCAACGCTCAGTGTAGACAACCCTAACTTCAGCGAAGACGGAAACGGCTACTGTGGTTCTGTAATGCCAGCCTTCAACTTTATGGTAATCAAAGGTCTGGAAAAATATGCTCAGTATGAGTTTGCCCGCGAGTGTGCTATCCGCCATCTTTACTACGTTCTCGAAGGTCTTATGCCTAACGAAAACAAAGAACCTGGCGACCTCTTTGAAGCATATCTTCCAAATAAAGAAGGTCGTGCAAAAATCAACAAAAAGGATTGGGCTCGTTCACGCTATCTTCTTACAGCAGGACTTTCAACAATCGCTTTAATGATTGAAAACGTAATCGGACTTTCTATCAGCCTTCCACGCAAGACGGTAGACTGGATTATTCCGAACCTTGAAATAATGGGAATAGAAAACCTTTCGCTTAAGCGCAACTTAATCACAATTCTGTCGAACAAAAGCTCGCGCGGCTGGGAAATCCAGATGGAAAGCGAAAAGCTTTACTACTTTACAATCAACATTCTTGACCAGAAGAAAAAGACGTTACCGATTCCAAGCGGTAAATGTTCAATGCTTATAGATAAGCTTTAGACCAAGGAGGCAAGAGATTGGCTACCCCTGAATCAGTAATTGAAATAGGTTCGACAGGGGTTCGCCTCCTTGTCGCCGAATTTTCTCCAGACGGAAATCAAAACATTCTCGACCGTTCCGAAAAGCCTTTGCCTTTGGGTAAGGATGTTTTTACCAGCGGCATTATCAGTCAGGAAACACAAAATCAACTTATTCAGATTTTAATTCGTTATCGCGAGCAGCTTAAAGGCTGGGGAATTTCTCCTGCAGAATGTACCTGCGTTGCTTTGAGTGCCTTCCGTGATGCTAAAAACTCAGACCCTATTATGGACCGGATTCTGGTACAGGCTGGTTTTCATGTCCGCATTATCGATGGTATTGAAGAAAATAAACTGATGTATCTTGCCGTTTCGGAATGTATTAAAAAAGAAGCGGCTACTTTTGCCGGTGGAGACACGGTAATTCTTGTGGTTGGCGGTGCTACTACCGAAATCATGATGATGTCTGATGGTAAGATGGCGGGTGTTCATAGTCTTAGACTTGGAACTGTTCGCATTGATCAGCAGATGAAAAATCAGACAAGTTCTTATTCTGATATTCAGCGTTACGTGCAGGAATCAATCTACAATACAAAAGGTTCGCTTGAAAGTGAATTGAATCTCAGTGAGGTTCGTCAGTTTATTGCAGTTGGTCCAGATATTACTCTGGCAGCGTTGAATGTTGGTCGTCCTGTTTCTACCTTCCTTTGGGAAATTGATAAAAATGATTTTTCAGATTTTGCAAAAGAGATTCAGGGCTACAGTGTTGATGAGTGTGTTGCACGATTTAAGATTCCTTACAGTGAAGCAGAAACACTTCAGGTAAGTCTTTTGATTTACAATCTGTTCCTTCATCTTACTAAGGCGGAAAAACTTCTGGCTCCGGAAACAAATATTCGCAACGGTTTGATTTTGAGCCAGCACACAATTGAAAACGAAGAGCTTCAAAAAGAATTCAATATGCAGATTACCGCTTCGGCACGAAATCTGCTTCGTAAATATCATGGAGATGAAATGCATGCTGAATGTGTTCGCATGATTGCCGTAAAGATTTACGATACTTTGAAAAATGATCTTGGTTTTAGTGAACATGCGCGAACTCTGCTTGAGACGGCTGCCATTCTTCACGATATTGGTGCATTCATTCGATATGATAACCACAATCTGCACAGTTCTTATATTATCAGGAACTCGGAGATTTTCGGACTTTCGCGTAAGGATAATACGATAATCGCAGAGATTGCAAAATATCATAAAGGTAATTCTGTCCCTCAGGATGAAGACAGCTTCCTTATGTTGCCGCGTGCCGACCGCATGACAATTTTGAAACTGACTGCGATTTTGCGAATTGCTGATGCACTTGACCGCGGACACATTCAGAAGTTCAGTGATTTTTCTATTAAGATGCAGCAGAATGCAATGACAATTCATACAAAGACATCAAAAAATACGGTACTCGAGAAAATTGCGTTGAATGAAAAATCCGGCATGTTCGAGTCGGTATTTGGTTATAAGGTAATTTTACTGTAGGAGAGAAGCGTATGCAGGAAAGATATTTCAACCGAGAACTCAGCTGGCTTGAGTTTAATGCCCGCGTTTTATTTCAGGGCCTCAATAAAGAACTTCCTCTTCTGGAACGCCTGCAGTTTCTTTCAATTGTAACTTCTAATTTTGATGAGTTTTTTCAGGTACGTGTTGCTTCTCTAAAACGTCTTCTCGAAGAAAATCCGTCTTATGTAGATGTTTCGGGACTTTCACCCCAGATGGTGCTTACCTCAATTTCTGCTCGTGCTCATCAAATCATTCGTACTCAGCAGGAATGTCTTATGGCAGATATTCTTCCTGAGCTTGCAATCGAAGGTCTTGTTTATATTACTCCGCTTCAGTACACGCAGCAGCAGTCTGAATATCTTAATGGAGTTTTCAGTTCTGAAATCTTTCCGCTGCTTACTCCGCTTCGAACTGATACAGAGGCTTTTCCTCATATAAAAAATCTTACCACATATGCGGCTTTTCTTCTTTCTCCAATTAAGGGAATTAAGATGACTCAGGGTGGCGAGGAATTCCGTGGTGATAAAGATTCGCTGCGTATTGCTCTTGTAGAAATTCCTGAGGGCCTTCCAAATATTTACTGGCTTACGGGAAATGGGACCGGTGGTGTTCATGGACGTCAGTTTGCGCTTTTGCAGGATGTAGTTGCGGCCTTTGGAACAAAACTTTTTCCGGGCTTTGAAGTTGAAGAAACTCTGCTTTTTAAGGTGGCTCGCGACGCTGACTTTGCAGTGGACGAAGATGCTGGTAAAAACTTTATTCACGCAATGGAAGATGTTTTGATTCAGAGGAAATCTTCCTTCCCGGTTCAGATGACCTGTAATGCTTCAAGTCCAAAAATCCAGAAGTTCTTGATGGAAAAACTTGAGCTTTCTGAAGAGGATGTTTACCGTGTAGATCAGATTATTAATCCTGGTGACCTTATGGAGCTGCGCGAGGCAGATGAGGGCGGGGCTTTAAGTTTTGAGCGCTGGGATCATTTTTATCCGGCGGACTTACCTGAAGAAGAGCCTTACTGGGATACTCTAAAACTTCACGATAAGATTCTCCACGTTCCATATGAAAGCTACGATCCGGTTGTAAAGTTCATTTCCGATGCTGCGGATGATGATGATGTACTGGCTATTAAGATGACGCTTTATCGTACCGGGCGTAATTCTCCGATTATTGATGCGTTGGAGAGAGCGGCGCAGCGCGGCAAGCAGGTTGTAGTGCTCGTTGAATTAAAAGCGCGGTTTGATGAGGAACGCAATATTGCATGGGCGAACGAGCTTGAGCAGGCGGGCGTTACTGTAATTTATGGTCTTGTAAACCTCAAGGTTCATGCAAAGATTTTGATGGTAATTCGCCGCGAAAGTGATACAATCCGCCGCTATGTTCATCTTGCAACTGGAAATTATAATACTAAGACTGCAAAGCTTTATTCTGATATTTCTTTGTTTACAGCAAATCCGCAGATTGCAAATGATGCAACTTTGTTCTTCAATCTTGTTACTGGATACTCAACCTTGCAGAATATGAACTGTTTAAGCATGGCGCCGGTTACAATTAAGTCACGTCTTATCGCAATGATAAACCGAGAAATTGAACGCAGCACTACAGAAAATCTGGGCCTGATTATTGCAAAAATGAACAGTCTTACTCACGAAGAAGTTATTGCCGCTTTGTATAAGGCAAGTCAGGCTGGCGTAAAGGTTCTTTTGAATATCCGTGGAATCTGTATGCTTGTTCCTGGAGTTGAAGGACTCAGCGAGAATATCCGTGTAGTTTCTATTGTCGACCGATACCTCGAGCATTCGCGTATTTTCTATTTCCAGAATGGAGGAACCCCAGAACTGTATTGTTCTTCGGCTGACTGGATGAACCGCAACCTGGACCGCCGAATTGAACTTATGTTCCCTATTTTGGATAAAGCTGCCTTTGAAGATGTGAAATCAATTCTTGATACCTACTTCGCCGATAACACTACTGCCATGGAACTCAAACCAAATGGAAGCTGGCAGGCTGTTGAACGTAGTAAGAAAGAAGAGCCTGTTCGTGCCCAGGAAGTGCTTTATAAAAAATACAAACAGCTCGAAGAAAAAAAGCCGACAGCCGGTGAGAAGAAATTTGAGGTTAGACGAAAATAACCTGATTAAACTAAGACGCTTCCCTGGCGTAAAACTTTTACAGTGCCATTCTCAATTGTGACAAGGGTTGAAGGCAGTGCGCCTTTTTTATCTCCATCGTCTATGATAAGATCCACTTCATTTTCAAATTCCTGTGTGATGCTGTTTGTTGTGTCTAACACTGGCTGGCCGCTGCGGTTTACACTTGTGCTGAAAATCGGCGCATTGCAAAGTTCTATAATTTTGCGAAGCCATTCGTCACCAGGGCAGCGGAATGCAACTGTGCGGGAAAGCGGGATAGCGGTAGCGGCAAGAGGCGAGTTTTCTTTTATGTGAACAATGATTGTGAGAGCTCCCGGCCATTTATCGAGTAGGGCTTGTGGAATCTCGTCGTCGGTGTAGAGACGGATATCTTCGGGTTTTGCAATGAGCTGGATAAGGGGCTTTGTTTCAGCACGACCTTTTATTGCGCGGATTTTTGCGTCGGTTTCAAAAAGAGTTTCGGTGTTTGCCAGATCAACAATTCCGCTGAAGCCGTATACAGTGTCAGTCGGGATTATTACTATGCCGCCTTCTTTGAGTGTAGAAGCGGTTTTTTCGATTGAATGTGGATCTGATTTTTTGAGAAGCATTTTTACTTTATCCTCCTGTACAGATCGTCGGGTCAAGCCCGACGATGACAATTGTTGTGTTGTCATCGTGTCAGGACTTTCGATGACAATTGTTGTGTCATTATCGGGCTTGACCCGATAATCTATTTCTGGGTATATGGATTTTTATGCCTTGCATCTTCCATGGTCTTCTTCCATTGCTTGCCATCAAATGTATACACAGTCTCTTCGCAGTTACCTTTGAGGCCACTGCCCCAGAAGTTGTCTACTCCATGATTATCGAGATAGCACATCATTCCGGCAAGCAGAGCACCATGCGCAACAATCATGATTTTTGAATCAGACTTGGCATTTTGAATCGGTTCAATCACTGTCTGCACAAAGCGCTTTGTTCTTTCGCAAACTGAATCAAAAGTTTCTCCACCTTTTGGTGGCACATAGCGGCCTGGTTCTGTGAAAAAATATTTTCTCGGATGGTCCGTGTTAATCCAATCATCATAAGGCAGACCTTCGAGTTCTCCAAAACTGATTTCTGTAAGCAGAGGATTTCTAATTATCGGATAGGTTTTGTGGCCGCGGATTAAGCAGGCTGTTTCATAAGCACGGATTAGCGGAGAAGAGTAGATGCAGTCAAAATTAGTGCCTGCTTCATCAAGACGCCTTCCGAGTTCTGCTGCAAGTTTGCGTCCATTTTCGTTTAGTTCAATATCCTGTGCACCTTGGAATTTTTTTTGTGCATTCCAGTCTGTGGTGCCATGACGTACAATGTAAAGTTCCATTAAAATCTTAGCCTTCTTAAATGTGTAATTCTGCTTACAAGCAGATTCTGTATATCCTTGGTTGGTTCCAGCTGAAAGCGCATTACTGCCTCACCAGGTTGGCGCGAAATGCTCAGCGGTTTTCCAACTACGGTGAAAAACTCACCCTTTCCGTCAGCTGTAGGCATTTGCAATTCCATCAAATCTTCATCTTTTACAGATGCTTCAATCAAATGTACTTTACCGGCAAAATCCATACCGTCGGCTTCGAGAATTTCTGTTCGTACAGCTGCAGTTTTCAGCTGATTTTCAGAAAGAATCAGGCGGCTGGAAATTCTGTGTTCAAGACTTTCTTTAACATGCTTATCCATATCAAGATTTTTGAGACTTGCTTTAAGTGTTTTCAAAATTTTATCAGCATCTGCAATTGATGTTTTTTTGCTTGCGGTATTTTGTCTTTGAAGAATTACAGGCTTATGACCACTGCGCAAAAGCGGGAATGTAGAAAACTCAGATTTTGTGAGTGAGGTTTTGACATTACCCATGAACTCAAGAGAGCTTTCGTTGATAAAATTATTTATATCCATGCCAGCCGGAATATTTAAAAGATAGATTCCTTCTGCCAGTTTTTCTTTTATGTATTTCTGAATGTTCGGATTTTTTTCTACAAAAGAAATATTGTTGTCTGCAACCTTAAGAACGTAGCCGTAATAAAGTTGCGCAGATGAATAAGAATTATACCATTCTGTAATGTTGATCTTGAGATTTTGTGGAATCTCATAGTAGGTATATTTTTCTATCCTTTCAAAAATGATTTCAGGATTAATGTCGTTATCAAAACCTTCTGAAACAGACTGACGGGTAATTTCGAATTCGGTAACAACCCCTGTCTTTTTTACAAGCATAAAATCTGTGAGAGGAAGAAGTTCTTTCAGTTTTAAGCCTGGCATAAGGGTAACAGTATAAGTTGAATCGATGTTCAGAACTTTTGGAGCCTGCTGTGATTCTGATGTATTGCCGTATAACAAACTATCGTTAGTTTGGATGCTTCCATTTGCGTTAGGATTTATCAGCTCTTCTGCGCTTTTGTATAAGTCAATTCCGTCTTCAGTTTTTCCAAGTTTTCTGAGCAGACCAAATTCAACTGCACAGTCTATCATGCGGTCTAGGAGTTCTGCATTTTGTTCTGGCTCAGTTCCAGCTTCCTGTCGTGCTGCTTCCAGCAATCGGCTGAATCGGCTTTTGCGTGCAACTGCACTACCATCTTCTGTATAAGTTCCAACTAAAAAGGCAAGTCGTAAAATGCTGTCGCGGCTAAAACCTGTGTCTGGCACAGAGGTGAGACAGTCTATCAAAAGCTGTGCTTCTTTTTTTAAGCCATCTTTGCTGAAGCGTGAAACAGCGGCTGCGCATAAAAGTGTATATTGCTGGAGTTCGGATAGTTCTGCAAATTTTCGAATGCGGCTGAGTTCCAGTTTGTAGCCTTTAGCATCTTCACTTTCATAAACAAGCGATAGATTTACAAAGGCATTCATTAATTGCTGAATAAAGTTTTCTTTTCCAGGAAATATTTCTGCAAGACGGTTCTGATCATTCTTTTTGATTGTTCCATCTGCCTTGCATGAGATTCCTCGGATTCTGATATAAGTAATAAAAGCTGCAAGTAGATTTGGAGAGATGGAAAAAACATCTTCATGTGAAACAGTTGTAGCTGTGTAATCCGGGAAAATCAGTTTTGTATCGAGATAAGGCAAAAGGTTTTCGCGAATAAGCGGATTAATTTTTATGAGCTCTTTGCCGGTATCTGATTTTTCTTTATAAATCAAAAGTCGTTCAATGAGATTTATAATTTCTGCATAGATTTCTGTGACAGAATATTCAGTGTGAAAAAACTCAACGATCGTTTCCTGTGTGGTGTTTGGAATCAGAGAAATTGCTGTGAGAACTGTGATGTCAAAACTGTCGAGCAGAGTTAAAAGACTTGAGATGTTTTCTTCTTTTTTGATAAAGGCTGCCAGCTGCTGTGTAAGGCGCTGTTTGTTATATGGAGTTTTGATTTCTCCAAGATAGAGACGCATCGTATTAAAAAACTGTTTGTCTGGTAGAGAAGAAATGGCCTCTGCCCAGCGGTTTATTTCATTCTCATTCATCGAGGTTGAGTTCTCCATCGTATCTTACAATTTTGTATGCATAGCCTTGTTCGGCAAGGAATTTCTGTCGGTTAGAACCAAACTCTTCTTCTACTGTGTTGCGGGTAATCAAAGTGAAGAAGCGGGATTTTCTTTCTTTTGGACGAAGAATACGGCCAAGTCGCTGAGCCTCTTCCTGTCGGCTTCCAAAGGTTCCGCTTACCTGAATTGCGAGAGAAGCATCCGGAAGATCAATTGCAAAGTTAGCAACTTTTGAAACTACGAGTACACGGATTTTACCTTCACGGAAATCCTGATAGATTTTATCGCGTTCTGCATTCGGAGTTTTTCCGGTGATGATAGGACAGCCTAACTCTTTTGTAATTTCATCCAGCTGCTGGAGGTACTGACCGATTACAAGAATCTTATCTTCCGGGAATTGATCAATAATTTGCCTAACTACCGGTAGTTTGTCTGGGTTCATGCTTGCAATTTTATGCTTTTCGCGTACGGTTGAAACTGCGTATTCAATTTCCTGATATGTCGGTAAATCTATGCGGACTTCAATACATTCTGCGGTTGCAATCCACTGGTCGCGTTCAAGCTCTTTCCATGGAACGTCATATCGCTTTGGACCAACGAGACTGAAAACATATCCTTCACAGCCGTCTTCTCGAACAAGAGTGGCTGTAAGACCAACACGGCGCACTGCCTGCAAATCTGCGACAACTCGGAATACAGGAGCTGGCAGCATGTGAACTTCATCGTAAATAATAAGTCCCCATGGGCGCTCATGGAAAATTGAAAAATGTGGATATGGTCCTTCTTTATCTGGACGCCAGGTAAGAACCTGATAAGTTGCAACGGTTACCTGCTTTATTGTTTTAGATTCGCCTGAATATTCTGCAATCTGATCTGCGGTAAGATTAGTCTTGTCTAACAGTTCGTCTATCCACTGGTGAACGGCAGAAATATTTGTAGTAATAATCAGGGTAGAAGTTTTGAGCATGTCCATAATTGTCATGCCGACAATTGTTTTACCTGCGCCACAAGGAAGGACAATAGTTCCAAAGCCTGTGCCTGGACCTTTGTCGCCAACAAGTGCACGGGCAGCGCCTTTCTGGTATTCTCGGATTTCAAGTTTACGTCCACTGGAAGTTGTTTCGCGAAGAGAGACATCAAGTGGTTCTCCATCAGCCAGGGCGACTTCATCTTTTACCGGCCAGCCTGCCTGGAGTAAGAGTTGTTTGATGGTGCCTCGGTCTGTGAGCTTTAGCAGGAACGAATGTTCTGGTGCACCATTATCTTCCAATGTATTAGTGAGTAATTTTTTTACAGAATGATTTGCTGCAATTTCCTTAAAAACCGGGAGTGAATCTGCAACAAGGTAAAGATTATGCTCGATGATTTTTTCCGCACTGCCTTCTTTTACCGGAACTTCGATATCCGGTCCTTCAATCAGCTTGATTTTTCCAAAACGGCTGGCAGTTTCTTTAATCCACATGGTAACAGACTGTGGAACATCATAGCGGGCAAATTTCTGGAGAACATCAATTGCGTCATCTGCAGAAAAACCTGCACTGGCGGCATTCCAGAGTGAAAGTGGAGTAAGTCTGTATGTGTGAAGATGCTCAGGAGATTTTTCGAGCTCGGCAAACGGAATGAGCGCATTACGGCATTCTTCAGCCAGTGGCGCATGCACATCCAAAAGAAGAGAACGGTCTCCCTGAACAATCAACGGGTTTTCATAATTCATCGCAACGGATGATTATATCAAAAAAAGAGGGATTATAAAATACGATCAAGAAAAAAAACTGAATATGGATAAATCTTCGTCAGAAACTTCCTTTTTTGTGATGGTTTGAACAATTATATATATAAGGATTTTTTTAGTGTGGTGGGGGAGAAAAGCAGTAGAAAATGGAGGTTTTTATGAAGCTGGAGCAGTTGCTTCCAATGCAGGATAAGAAAAGTCTGGAAAGACGGCTGTTAGAATTAAAGCGGGGTTTAAGAGCTTTGCAGAAAAAGATGGAGTGTTCGGAGAAAAGCACAGAAGAAATGCCGGGCGGGCATCTTAAGATTACGCATAAACATGGGCGGCCTGAGTTTTATCATATTACGGAGCGGGGGAGTTCTCGGGGACGTTATATTTCTTTGGCAGAAAGAGAGTTAGCCGCGCAGCTAGCTCAGAAAGATTATGATGTAAAACTTATGAAGGTGCTGCAAAGGGAAATCTTTGCCCTGGAAAATTATCTGCAGCAAACGGACGGTGGGCGTGCGGTTGAGGCTTTGTATGAGGGGCTATGTAAGACAAGGCAAGTGCTTATTGAGCCGGTAACTCTGAGTGATGAACAGTACGCTGAACGATGGAAGAAGAAGGTGCTGCCGTCTGCCGGGGAGGGGATGCCGTTTACGGAGGATTCACAGAAGTATTACACAGCTAATGGCGAGCATGTGCGTTCCAAATCTGAGGTGATTATAGCAGATACACTTTTAAGAAATGGGGTGCCTTATTGTTATGAAGTGCCGTTGAAACTGAAGCGGGGCGGTGAGGCTGGAAATGTGACTTTTCATCCGGATTTTCTTTGCCTGAATGTGCGGACTCGCAAGGAATTTTATTGGGAGCATTTTGGGAAAATGGGTAATGAGGATTATAAAGAAAATACTGTGGGTAAACTTAATATGTATGTAGAAAACGGCTTTTTCCCGGGGCGCAATTTGATTTTTATCATGGAATCTGGAGTGGAGTCTTTGGACACGAGAATAGTTGAAAAAATGATAAAAGAGTTTTTGCTGTAAACTTCGTGTGTGATGTGAAATATTCCGTCAAATTGGGCAGGTCTATCATTTTTGACGGAGCGTTTTCAAAAATTGTTTGGGGCAATATGTGAATAATTCCGTCAAATTAGATAGATTTAGTATTCTTGACGGATAATTTTGGAAATGGAGTGAAACTAATTACAGAGATTTTCCGTCAAAAATTGAAAATAATGTGATTTTGACGGAAGAATTGTTGTAAAAGATTAGATGAAAAAGCAGATTTTCAGTTTTTTTAGAAGAATTAAAAGAAAATCTTCCGTCAAAAACATAGAGTCCATATAATGGTGTAAATTTAAAAGAGTCATGAACTCAAATCCTGATATAATGTTAAGTGACCAAACTAAACATAAAAAGGAGATGATCTCATGACTCAACTTAATCTT
>Ga0129306_1000521_pt1 | contig 59597 bp, 52 predicted proteins | sample P827metagenome_FD_94438 | JGI IMG/M metagenome (GOLD analysis project Ga0129306, IMG submission 94438) | Capybara group fecal microbial communities from Wisconsin, USA - P827 metagenome | ecosystem: Host-associated > Mammals > Digestive system > Large intestine > Fecal | place: USA: Wisconsin... | reverse complement strand
GCTGTTGACATACTCGAAAATAGTTGGTATATATAATCATAGGGCGAATAGCTCGAAATCGGAGCTCTCCGCCCTAAAAATTATCATAGAAGATTCAATTTACAGAAATAAATTCACACACTCCTTTGGCAACCATTCCCGCATTCATTGCCTATACGGTTTTCTCCACCGGAACCATTATGCTGGTAACGGTAGTAAGTACCATTGCTTTTCGGGAACGTCCAACCAAATATCAGTTGATAGGATTGGGAATGATTTTGGTGGCACTTTTATTATTAAACGTATAAAACAAAAAGGGATAGCTTTCTATCCCTTTTTGTTCGTATAGATTTATTTCTTTAAGTTTAATCCCCGATATCGGTTTATCATTGCCCAGACTTCCTGCCGCCGAACTTCGGCTAAATTTCCGGGAACATCGCAGGAATGTGTGACGGCAGAAAAACCTTTCTTTTCATAAGTCGCATAAAGTTCACTGACACATTCGGAAAGGGGTTTGCGCCCGTCAAAGTCTTTTTCTTCGAAATGTCGCAGGAACAATCCCAGCAAGTTGGATTGTTCGATATCAATAAGCTGTTCCACAAAACGAAGCTCTACAGATTCATGATTTAAGGATACTGCGTCGGTTCCGGTGGATTTTACCTTTACCTTTCGTCCGCCTGTAACAGCCCGGTTGGGAAGGGGAATGCGGTTATCAAGCTGAAAGTCGTTAAGTAATTCATCCGGTGCCGTAACCGCCTGGACTGGAATGGTTTGGGCGGCAGTTGCTGCCTTTTTGGTAATGTCGTAGGGTTTATAATTCTTCATCTGGATTACCCGGTCTGCCGTAGCAAAGTATGTTCCGCAGCTTCCGGCAACCAGAATAGTGGATATTCCGAAGGAGTCATAGAGCTGTCGCATTCGGCTGATATAGGGAACAATGGGTTCCTGTTCTTTTAAAACCACTTGTTGCATTAAGTCGTCCCGTACCATGAAGTTGGTGGCAGTGGTATCTTCGTCAATCAGAAGGGTTTTACTGCCGGATAAAAGCGCCTCTATGGTGTTTGCGGCCTGAGAGGTGGAACCGCTGGCATCCTCTGTGGAAAAACAGGTGGTATCCGCATTGTTCGGCAGATTGCGGATGAACGGGTGGATGTTTAATTGTTTTACACTACGTCCGTCTTCGGAACGGATTTTCATAGCGGTTTATTCGGTAATCACATATTCCCTACCGTCTCCCAGAATGTGGTTGTAGATGCCTCGTTCCAGCGCTTTTAGCAAGGTGGATTTTCCGTGGTAGCCGCCACCGACAATAAGGGTGACTCCTTTGGAGATTCCCAGCCCGGTAATACTGCGATTTCCGGGAAGTGAAAGTGTAACCTCGCATTCTGCAGGGCTTTGAAAGGCAATTGCCTCCCTCATGGGACGGTCGTCTACTCCGCTCTTACGGGGGAGAATGGAACCGTTTGCCACAAAAGCAATAAGATTATGTTTGGCAAGCTGATTTCGAATTGCCTGCTGGTCATCCGCCAAACCAATGGCCACAGACAATTGATCTGCGGGAAGAGCTGAGTAAACCAACGCTTTGACTACACACTTGGGCAGATAGGTCATTAGAATTTTCTTTAATTCCATGGAAAGGGTAGTTCGTCCCGCAGCAGGAAAGCCTACATTAAAACGAACAATCAAGTTGCCTGTTACCGGATTAATCTGTAAAGCGGAACGATTTAACACTTCCTGATGACAATGCGTAACACTTAATGTGCCGCTTTTTCCACTTCCTTTGGCCTGGTGGTCAAATTCCCGAAGAGCAGTGGCGAAATGCCGTAATATAAAATCCTGTAGCATCACCCGGCGGTGGGGTGTTTCGTAGTATTCTTCAGGTAGTTTATGTTGTTCTTTTGTTAATGCAATATGAAGGGAAGAAGGCGCTGCAAATGGATCTCCCTGCACATGGTCAATACTTAGAATATAACCGGGAAAGTTATATTTTCCGGTAAGTCTTTTATAGGCAGGATAACTTTTGTGATCCGTTTCCTGCAAAAGTTTTTCCAGTTGTTTCATGAAATACTCCTTATACTGAATTTGTTTCTTCGCTTTCATTATACACCGAAACACGAAAAGAATGTTGAAAAAACAACTTAAATATGGTAATCTATATTCATCTTTGGCGGATATTCTTTTTCCGCGTTCATGCGAAAGCATGGCTCTATTTGATTCTGGTAAGGTTTCTTACGATAATCAGTGAATTTGAAAATAATAGTATTGGAGGAATTGTGTATGGACAAACACAAGTTTTTTGCGTCCGAAAAAGAAGTGTATGACTATTTTTATCCGGACGCGGCACAGTATCGAAAATTAAAAGAAATGCACCCAATTTGGAGAGATAAACTTATGGGGTATATGACAGGAAAGAAAACCTTGCCGTTTACGTATGATCCTTTTTTTAAAATGGTTTTTAATCCAGAAAACCATGCAGACAGGTTGGCAGATTTTCTAAGCACCATTATTGGTGAAAAAGTGGAATTTGAACGTGTGATACCGGTGGAGCATGTTTTGCATGACGGTTCTTCGACAGTCATGATGGATATTTTAGTAAAATTAAAAAATGGTGCTCGGGCAAATGTGGAAATTCAAAAGAACGCATCGGACTTTCCGGATGAGCGGATCAGTTGTTATATGGCGGATAATGTGATGCAGGAGTATGAATACGCCAGAGCCCAGGTAAAAGGGAAGGATTTTTCTTACCGTGATGTTAGTAAGGTATATACGATTGTGATTTACGAAAACTCTAAAGAAAAATATAAGAAGCTGGAACCCGAAGGACAGTACCGACATCATGGAGAAACCAAATTTGATACAGGATTAGAACTGAATCTATTAGACGAGTATTTTATCATCAACCTTGATATTTTCAAGGATAAAGCCTATACTAGAAACAAGAATAAGTTGAATGGATGGCTGTGGTTTCTATCAACGGAAGACATGGAAGATGTAGAGCGTATTGTTAAAGCGTATCCCTGGCTTCAAGAGATATATGAGGACATAGGGGCAAACTTACGCAGTCCAGAGGAGGTGTTGACGATGTATTCCGATACATTACGAATATTGGGTCAGAATGAGATGCGGTTCCGGATGGACGAATTGAAACAGGAACGGGATGAAGCGGTACAGGAACGGGATGAAGCGGTACAGGAACGGGATGAAGCGGTGCAGAAACTTCGGGAAAGGGATGCCCAACTTGAGAGCGCTTGCAATGAGAGCGAAAGAAAGATAAAAGCACTTGAAGAGGAGCTGGCGCGCTTGCGTCGTCAACAACGATAGTTGATCTGTTTATGGTTGAACTCCTTTGTAATTAATCGTACAATAGAAGGGTAAAGGGTTTTTCTATAAATATAGGAGAAAAGGAAGGTATTGACATGGAATTATACAATGGAAGACCGGAGAATTGTGAGGGAAGACTGGAAAGAGAGATTCGTACGTATGATTATCTGGATAAGCTTGGAATCGAGTATGTAAGAACGGATCACGAGCATGCAGATACCATGGAGGCTTGCGAGGCTATTGACAAAGTTCTCGGGGTTATTATGTGTAAGAATCTGTTTTTGTGTAACCGGCAGAAGACAAATTTTTATTTGTTGCTAATGCCTGGAGACAAGAAGTTTAAGACGAAAGAATTGTCTGCACAGATTGGTGCGGCCAGACTTTCCTTTGCCAGCCCGGAGGATATGTTAAAATATTTGGACATTGAGCCGGGAGCAGTAAGTGTGTTGGGGTTAATGAATGACAAAGAACGTGCCATTCGTCTTTTGATAGATGAGGATCTTAAAAGTGCGGAATATTTCGGATGCCATCCATGCGTAAATACATCCAGCTTGAAGATGAAGACATCTGACATAATCGATAAATTCCTGCCGGCGGTAAAATATATACCGACTTATGTGCATTTGGTGGGAGAAGATTAAAAGAAATCATTTTAACAGAGGAGGTACCGGTTATGGATATTGAAGTTTTAACACACAGCAGTATTCGCATTCATGCAAGAGAGGGAATCATTTACTTTGATCCTTTCGAGGTGAATGAGATTTATCATGATGCGGATTTCATTTTTATTACCCATGAGCATTATGATCATTTTTCTCCGCGTGATATTGAAAAAGTGGCTGGTAACCAGACCATTCTTGTAATTCCGCGTACGATGGAAGAACAGATGGGGGACGTAAGTGAAATGGTATCCAAGATTGAGATGCTGGCTCCCGGAGATAAGGAGAGAATTAAACATCTACAGGTAGAGGCTATTCCTGCCTATAACGTAGAGAAGAAGCATCATCTTAAGGGGAAAAAGTGGCTCGGCTATAAATTAAAGTTGGAAGGCAAATGGGTATATATTGCCGGGGATACCGATGAAAATGAGGATAACACCGAGGTGGAGTGCGATATCGCATTGGTACCTATTGGCGGAACGTATACCATGAATCCAAAGGAAGCCGCACAGTTTGTAAATAAAATGAAACCGGAAATTGCCATCCCTACCCATTACGGTACGGTAGTTGGTACACCGGAGGATGCTGAACTCTTCAAAAATTATGTAGATGAGGGAATTGAAGTGCAGTTCTTAATGAAATAAAAGCAACAACAAGGAAGTAATATCATGATCATTAAAAACGTATATTCCGGACTTGCAAATCTTCCCCACGGAAGGACAAGCGGTAAACTCACCTCCGGCTGTATTTGCTTGGAGGGGGGAGCACTCCGTGGCATATACACCAGTGGAGTGTTGGATTATCTGATGGAGCAGGATATGAATTTTTCCTGTGTAATCGGTGTCTCCGCAGGAGCCATGAACGGATTGAATTACGCAGCGGGTCATATTGGTCGTTCTGCCCGTATCAATTTAAGCTATCGACATTATCCCAGAATGGTGGGATTGAAAGCATTAGTAGAAAGCAAAAGTGTTTTTGGCTTTGATTTTGTCTTTGAAGACGCCAAAGAATTTGACCCATTTGATGAGGTGGGTTTTTTAGCCTCGCCGGGACGGTTTGTGGCAGTGGCAACGGATCTTGCTACCGGCAAACCCGCTTATTTTGAAAAAGATTGCGAAGATATATTTCAGGCGGTACGAGCATCTGCATCCATGCCTTTTGTATCCAAACCGGTGGAGGTAGATGGCAAAACCTGTCTGGACGGCGGTGGTTGTGTACATATTCCTTATCAGTGGGCATTGGATCAGGGCTATGAGAAGATTATTGTTATAAGAACCAGACCCCAGGAATTTCGTAAGTCTAAATCCGAAGCCAAGGGGGCGGATATGGTGTACAAACATTATCCGGAGTATGTGGAAGCCTTAAAGCAGGTTCCGGAGGCATATAACCGGGAATGTGACGAGGTGGAAAGACTCACAAAGGAAGGGCGGATTTTTAGTTTGTGTCCTTCCAAAGATATGGGGATTAAAAGGCTGGAGTCGGATATGGAAAAATTGGGAGAGTGGTATTATCTGGGGTACCATGATATGGAAGAGCGTTTTGTTGAACTTAAGGAGTATCTCGGAAGTTAGATGAATCTGACTTTATCTTGATAAAAAGGGGAAAATCTGTTATGATACTAAATTGAGAATCAAGGAAAAGGAGACGAAACAATGAGTACAAGAATTGGAATTATGGGTTATGGTAACCTTGGCCGTGGCGTTGAGTGTGCCATCAAACAGAATGATGATATGGAACTGGTAGCTGTTTTTACCAGAAGAGATCCGTCTACAGTTACAATTCTTACAGAAGGTGTTAAAGTAGAAAGCGTTGATAAGGTATTGGATTATCAAGATAAGATTGACGTAATGATTCTTTGCGGTGGTTCTGCTACAGATCTTCCGAACCAGACACCGGAGTATGCTAAATATTTTAATGTTATTGACAGCTTTGACACTCATGCACGAATTCCGGAGCATTTTGATGCAGTGGATAAGGCAGCGAAAGAGCATGATCATCTTGCATGCATTTCCGTTGGTTGGGATCCGGGAATGTTCTCTTTGAATCGTTTATATGCTAATGCTATTTTGTCAGAGGGTAAGGATTACACCTTCTGGGGCAAAGGTGTTAGTCAGGGACATTCTGATGCAATTCGTCGTATTGAGGGAGTATTGGATGCAAGACAGTATACCATTCCGGTAGAAGAAGCTCTTGAGGCAGTTCGTTCCGGTAAGAATCCGGAATTAACCACAAGACAGAAACATACCAGAGAGTGCTTCGTGGTATTGAAACCGGGGGCAGATGCGGCAAAGGTTGAAGAAGAGATTAAGACTATGCCAAACTACTTTGATGAATATGATACCACTGTACACTTTATTTCCGAGGAGGAATTAAAGAGAGATCACAATGGTATTCCTCATGGTGGTTTTGTAATCCGTAGCGGTGTAACCGGATGGAACAAAGAGAACAAACATATTATTGAATACAATTTGAAATTGGATTCTAATCCGGAATTTACTACCAGCGTTTTGGTTTGCTTTGCAAGAGCTATTGATCGTATGTACAAAGAAGGACAGCGCGGATGCAAGACTGTATTCGATATTGCACCGGCATACTTAACAAAGCTTACACCGGAAGAACTTCGCCAGACTATGTTATAAGTTATATTAGCAGCTCACGGAAATTCCGTGAGCTGTTTTTTCATTTTTTACTTGAAGACAGAGAAAAGAAGCGTTATTATAATATCAGAAATTATAGAATTTTGATGATTATATACAACAGTCAATAGACAAGGAGGATGGGTTATGAAGCGAAAAGGCGGCTTACAATTGGAATACCTGAAGAAGCTTAGTCCAAGATTCGTAATCATATTCTTACTTTCTATCATTGGTGTTTATATTATTCTTGCCTATAATGCTCATCTTTTATACAAAACAACAAAAGAAGATATTGTTCGTGCCGGAAAGGTAAATGCGCTGCAAACGGCTCAAGTATTTAATGAGTATTTGCAAACCGGAATTGATGCGGTGGACTTAGTTGCCTATACCATTGAAGATATGGAGCAGAATGGGAGGTCTAAGGAGTTTATCAAAAAGTACTTGGTGGAAACCTCGAAACAGTATGCTACAGCCATCAGCGGCAATTATAATGGAATTTACGGTGTGATTGGGGGATGTTACCTGGATGGAACCGGATGGGATCCGGATAAGTCCTATGACCCGACACAACGGATGTGGTATACCATGGCGAAGGCGAATAAGGGGAAAACAACATTAATTACACCTTACAAAGATGCCATGACTCATGAACTTGTTATGAGTGTCAGCAAATGCTTGCCGGATGGCGATGTGATTGCCATGGATATGACCTTAAATACAATTCGTGATATTAATGAGGGGGTCTATCGACGGGAAACAGGGGATAATTATTTCCTGATTATGGATTCCAACTCAGAAGTTATTGATATTTTCGGCGATTATAAGCGGGTTGGCGGCATTTGGGAAAATCCGGACGTCATTGCCAAGAAGGTTTCAAAGTTGCGAGATAAGAACAATAGTAACAGTTTTGAAATTTCGGTGGATTCTAAGAAATACTTTGTCTATGTGGAGAAATTGCAGGGACAGTGGTACGCGGTTTCTGTTATGGATGCTAAGGAAATGTTTGTAGGACTGATGCATGCACAAGTGTTTGCCGGACTGTTAATTGCATTCTTTATAGTGGTAGCTTTGATTGTGTTCTTTAATATGAATCGCAGACAGGTGGAAACAGAGGAGATGAACCTGCATCTTGCATCCATCGCGGATATCTACAGTACCATGTATGTGGTGAATCTTAAGGCAAACCGAATCGCAGAGGTTAGCAAAGGCAAGGAAGATATTGGCAATCTTGTTACAGGAAAACACAATCATGCGGATATGCTTTTGCAGGGGATGATGGAGTTTTACTGTGATGAAGAAGGAAAAGCGGATATGAAAGAATTCGTTCAATTTCCGAATATTATCTCCGGGTTGGAGAATACGAATACCATAACCAAGGAGTTTTTAAATCATAATGACTGCTGGTGCCGCGGACGATTTGTTGTGGTGGAACGCAAAGACGGCAAACCCAGTAAGGTTATGTGGATGATTGAGAAGATTGACGAAGAGAGACGACAACGAGATCATTTGCAGTATCTTTCCGAGATTGACCGCATGACCGGTATTTTAAATCGTGGAAGCGGAGAAGTAAAGATTCGTAGTATTTTGGAAGAAAAGACGGGAGGCATGTTTGTCCTCTTTGATGTTGACCATTTCAAAGCCATTAATGATACCTATGGACATGGAGTGGGAGACCGTGTTATAGTAGAAATTGCAAATGCAATGAAGATGATGGCAACCGGGGACGATATCGTCATGCGGTTGGGTGGCGATGAATTCGCAGCGTTTGTTCCGGAACTGAATGAAAGAGAAGAAGGAAAGAAGCGAATTGAACAATTCATGGAACGGGTTCGGAATATTGATATTCAAGAGTTTGATGAGAAAATGATAGAAGTCAGCATTGGCGTGGTATTTTGTTCGAAGGGACAGAGTATTACTTTTGAGGAATTGTACAAGAATGCGGATCGATGTACTTATATCAGCAAGAAGCAAGCAGGTAGTATTGCCACTTTCTGGGATTAATGAGAGAACAGCGTAAGCTGAAAGGGAGAATGAGGAAGCAGAATGAGAGATACCGTTATCCTTCCGGAAGAGGAAATTTTAAGTGCGTTGGGTCGACGTTGGAGTACCATGTTGGTACATTTGATTCGGTCCCATTTTCCACATCAGATTCCGGAGAATGTAGAAGTTCTGGATATCAAGACCGGTGCAGGTTTTATGGCGGGACTTATGGGAAAATATGGCTATCAGGTCACAGGAGTAGATCGCTCAGAGGATGATTTGGCATTAGCCAGCGAGAAAACCAGCCATTACAGACATAGGATTACGTTGTGGAAAATGAAGGTAGAGGACATGTTTTTTCCGGACGAGTCCTTTGATGTAATTATTTCCAGAGATCTGGCAGGTAAGGAGCTGGATATGTCAGTGGCTTTCGAAGAATGGAAGCGAGTATTAAAGCCGGGAGGAATAGTGCTTTCTTTTGAGGCGGATATGAACTTGGCGCAGAGTGTTGCTGATCAGGCAGTAGGAAAAGATTTTTTCTGTGAAATTGATTTCGGAATGGAGCGGTTTTTTAATTTTAAACCCGGTAGACAACCCCATTTTCAGCATCCGGTGTGTCTGATTCGCAGTATTAAGAAATAAGAAAAGGCAGGAGCCAGAAACTCCTGCCTATTATAATTCCTATTCTTCCGATTCGGAAACCGGTTCGATATCCAAATCTTCTCCCGGAAGTTCCAGTCCGGCAAAGGTTTTCACATCTACGCCGTTCACCTGTAAGTGTGAATCTACGGCAATTACCAAACACTGACGTCCGTCAATGATTTTCGTTTCAATCAGGTCGAGGCGCTCCGGTTTCACTTTTACCATAATATCCGGTGTTTCAATGGCAAAAGAGCGGGGAGAGGAGATGTTGGTGGCCATGAGGGTAGAATTCTTACCGGCACATACTTCGTATTCTCTGTCAAAATCCTCCATCTTTTCATCGGAGGCTCCGCTGTCATAGAAGATCTGCTTCATTTCTTCTTTGGTCACGGTTACGGGATCCGGATTATCCTGATTCAGTTCAATAAGCTCCTGAATGTTTTCGTGGATGTTTTTAATTACATCAAAATCGCAATCTTCTTCTAAGGTTTCAATTACCAGACTTTGAAAAGCTTCCTTCTGGGAAGCGGCAGACTGTACCATGTAGCTTCCGAGAACGCTGTCAATAAATTCCGGATGGATTTCTTCCGGATTCTTGCTGTAGTAAAGGACGCTGTGTAAATCTGTTGCTCGGTCGTTAAAGGAAGGGAATAAGAATCCGGTGGCCGGCATATCCACTACCCAGTCACGAATACGCTCGGACATGGTGTTTTCTTCCGGGTTGTAGCCAAGTCCTGCTTTGGATAAGCCAACAGGGCAGATGGCACAATGAATGTACTCAAATACCGTATCGGAAGCATCCTCCATTTCCATACCGTCGGAGGCTTTTCCCGGAACGTCATAGCAACAGTGAATCAGAATGATGTAGTAGTTTTCACCGTAATCGTAGTTGGCAATGATTTTATCATAAAATTCGTCTAAAAGAACTTCGTTGTTTAATTTGCTTTCACGCAGACGATATAAAAACTCCTGTGTGCCGCCTTCGGCTTCCGCTTCCAATGGGAATTCCATGGAAAACAGATTGCTGCCGAGAGAACCGGAGAAGGTTTTTTTCAGTAATTCAAAGTATTTGAATTCTTCTTCCTCCGGAAGGGAGAAGAAGGCCTGTTTCATTTTAAATTTAATGTTTTTTTCTGCATCCACATAGCAACCACAGATACGGTCAATGGTGCTTTTTTGTGGGGTATATTGTTTTCGCAGCTCTGCGATTTCTTTTTTATTCATGGGTTTGTTCCTTTCTTTTGTTGTTACGTATTTTTGCAACAAATATATTTTAACAACGCATTGTTTTTTCGTCAAATGCTTTATATAATGATAAGTAGAGAATAAAATCGGGGAGGCGCGAAATATGCGTAGATGCGGTGTACTGATGCCTGTTTTTTCCTTGGCGTCAGAATATGGAATTGGCTGTTTTTCCAAAGAAGCGTATCGGTTTGTGGAATTTTGTGAGCGCACAGGATTGAAATTGTGGCAGGTTCTGCCTATGGGACCTACCAGTTTTGGTGATTCGCCATATCAGTCCTTTTCAGCCTTTGCTTTAAATCCATATTTTTTGGATTTGGAGGATCTGGTTAGCAAAGGGCTTCTTACAAGGGATGAGTGCGAGGAGGCCTTACGAACGGAGGGTTCTTTAACGATTCATTATGATCAGCAGTACCAGAAGCGTTTTCCGGTTTTACACAAAGCATTTAAGCGCTTTATGGAGAACTCCTATTCTGATTATGAAACCTTTAAGGAAGAGCAGTCTGACTGGCTTTATGATTATGCTCTTTATATGGCGTTAAAGGATGCCCATGGTGGTAAATGCTTCATGGACTGGGAACCGGCCCTTGCCAAGCATGAGAAGAAGGCAGTGGAGAAAGCCAAAGAAACCTACCGGGAAGAAATGGAATTCCAGTGCTTTTTGCAGTATTTTTGTTTCATGGAGTGGAATACCCTGCATCAGTATGCCAACGAACATGGAGTTCGTATTCTGGGAGATATACCGATTTATGTGGCTTTTGACAGTGCAGATGTGTGGAGCAATCGGAAACTGTTTTTATTACAGAAGGACGGGTACCCCACAAAGGTGGCAGGTTGCCCGCCGGATGCCTTTTCCGACAAAGGACAGCTTTGGGGCAATCCGCTTTATGATTGGAAGGCTCAGAAAAAAGATGGTTTTTCCTGGTGGATGAAGCGGATGCGCCATAATTTTAACCTCTTTGATGAGTTGCGTATAGATCATTTCCGTGGCTTTGATGCATATTTTGCAATTCCCTATGGAAGAGAAGATGCAGTTATCGGAGAATGGGAAGATGGTCCCGGCGAAGACTTTTTTACAGCGGTTCGAAAGGCTATGGGCAATCCGAGTATTGTGGCAGAGGATTTGGGAACCCTTACAGATTCTGTGCGGAGCCTGTTAAAGAGTACCGGCTATCCCGGAATGAAAGTGCTGCAGTTTGCTTTTAGTGCAGGGGAGAAAAGTGATTATCTGCCTCACCGCTACGAGAAGAATTGCGTGGTCTATACGGGAACCCATGATAACGATACGGTGAGGGGATGGTATGAAACCATGCCGGAAGCGGATCGGAAGTTTTTAGAAGAATATCTTGGAAAAAAGACCGACCAAGAGGAGGTTACCTGGGAATTGATTCGCCTTGCAATGGCAAGTGTGGCGGATACCTGTATTATTCCGATTCAGGATTTTTGTAATCTGGGAACGGATGCCAGAATTAATACGCCTTCCACTATTGGCATTAATTGGATGTGGAGAATGAACAAGGAACAGATTACGCCGGAGTTGGAGGGGAAAATTCGGGATATGATTGGAGTTTATGAGCGATAAAAAATGCATTTGCATTGCTTGAAATTTACCTTTATGGTAGAATATAGGAGGATATATAGCGCATGTATGATGAATTAACCAAATCAGACATAGCCAAGATGGAAAAAGAAATTGAGCACCGTAAATTGGTGCTTCGTAAAGAATTGATTGAGGCTGTAAAAGAAGCCAGAGCCCAGGGGGACTTAAGCGAGAATTTTGAATATTATGCAGCCAAGAAGGAAAAGAATCAAAACGAAAGCCGCATCCGCTATCTTGAGAGAATGATTAAGACGGCGAAGATTATTTCCGACGATTCTAAGGACGATGAAGTAGGAATTAACAACATTGTTAAAGTGTGGCTTCCGGAAGACGAGGAAGAGGAGACCTATCGAATCATTACCACCATTCGGGGAAATTCCCTGGAAGGGCGGATTAGTATTGATTCTCCGTTAGGAAAGGCATTGTTGGGACATAAGGTTGGAGAGCAGGTTATTGTGAAGGTGAATGATGACTATAGCTATCCGGTTATCATTCGGGAAATTGACAAATCTGTCGACGATTCGGGGGATACCATCCGCAAATTTTAGAAAGGATGTAACGACATGGATAGACCGGAGAAAATGGATTTTTTACTGGAAAATGAAATGCAGATTAATCGCTCCATCGGAGTGATTCTGTATATGGGGTGTATGGTGGGACCGGCGATGTTCATTTTTACACAGCTGAACATCTTTCGTGTGGATTTCAAGTTCTGCCTTTTATTTACGGCCTATGCAATTATTACCGGATTGGTGCAGCGGTTTTTATCAAAGAATGTAAAGTACCATACGATTGCCAGATACTTCGGTATTTTTGCTTTTGAATTTATGATAGGACTTTCAGCAACCCAGGCTACGGTGGGCATCTATATTGCCTACAGTTTTGCCACTATTTTAAGTTGCTTATATGTGAACAGGAACTATACCCGGTTTGTCTGTATTCTCGGTTACATCGCAATGATTGTGGCCCTGTATTTTAGGTCGTTGGATCAGGTGCGGAATCATTTTATTATTGAATCTGCCAGAGATTATTTTCTTGGCTATGGAATCGGTTTTACAATTGAATTTGTCTTCTTGTATTTTATATGCATGACGGTGGTAAAATACGAGATTAAGTTGCTGGAGAGCAAGGAAACGGAAGTAAACGAGCGTTTGGAGGCTCAGCAGGAGAATAAGGCAAAGAGTGATTTCCTTGCGCAAATGAGCCATGAGATTCGTACTCCCATTAATGCCGTTCTCGGTATGAATGAGATGATTATGCGAGAAACGGACCAGCCGGAAGTAGAGGGGTATGCCCGTACCATTAAGAGTGCCGGTAAGTCGTTGCTAAATATTGTAAATGATATTTTGGACTTTTCTAAAATTCAATCCGGCAAAATGGAGATTATTGAGGTGGACTATGATAGTGGACTTTTACTTCGGGATCTTATCGAATTGTACAGTATACCGGCTGTAACCAAGGGACTGGATTTTGAATACCAGATTTCCGAGGATATACCCCAAACCCTGTGTGGTGATGAGTATCGAATTAAGCAGGCGGCAGGTAATCTCATCAGTAACGCCATTAAATATACGGAGAAAGGTTTTGTAAATCTTCAGGCGGAGTTTGTATGGACAGACAAGGAGAAGAAGGAAGGAAACCTGATTCTGTCTGTTGTGGATTCCGGTATCGGTATTAAGTCCGAGGACGTACCTAAGCTGTTCCAGAACTTTGGACGTTTGGATTTGCAGAAGAATCGTGCTATTGAGGGTACCGGTCTGGGACTTAAGATTTCCAAACAGCTTATTGAAATGATGCGCGGAACCATGGGTGTACAGAGTGTCTACGGAGAAGGTTCCATCTTCTCAATTACGGTTCCACAGATTGCCGTAAGTGAGGAAGTACTTGGCAACTTTGCAGAGTCTATGAAACGCCAGGAGGAAGAAGCGTTATCCTTGCGTAATCAGAGAACTGTACTGGCACCGGAAGCAGAGCTTTTGGTTGTAGATGATAACGAAATGAACCTTCAGGTTGTTGCCAGTCTGTTAAAGAAGACCCAGTGTAAGGTGCAGTGCGTTTCATCCGGAGAAGAATGTATTGCAGCGGTAAAAGATAAGAAATATGATTTGATTTTGTTAGACCATATGATGCCCCAGATGGATGGTATCGAAGTGTTGCATGTCCTTCGAGATCAGGATGCCCCGTTGGTTGACCGAAAGACCAAGATTATTGTACTGACAGCAAATGCCATTGCCGGGGCGAAGGATAATTATCTGAAGGAAGGATTCGATGATTATCTTTCCAAACCGATTTCCATTGAGGAACTGGAGCGGGTGTTAATGGAATATTTGCCTGCCAACAAGGTCTCTGTGGAGGAAGGAAGAGGAGAGGAAGAAGTTCTTTCCTACCCGGATTTGTCAGAGTATGGAATTGATGTGGCAGCCGGCGTGAAAATCCTGGATGGAGATTTCGACGTTTATCTGGAAATGGCGAAGGTATTCTATAAAGATTACGAGGGCAAGAGTGAGAAGATAAATAACGCCCTTGCGGAGTGTGATATGCCAAGCTACGCCATTTACGTTCATGGTTTGAAGAGTAATGCCAGAACCCTTGGTGCCATGGAGTTGGGAGAATTGGCATTTGATGAAGAGAAACAAAGTAAATCCGGTAACATTCATTACATCCAGACCCACGTATCCAAATTGATGGAAGAGTGGGATAAGGTAATGAAGGGATTTGAGGAGCTCTTTAAGGAGCAGGGGATTTCCGAAACTCCGGAAGATGCTTCCGAGGTTGAAGTTACGGAGGCACCGTTGGATGAGACGGAAGTGCTGGATCGCTTGCTTTTAACCCTTGCTCATTTGGAGGAGTTCCAGGAGGAAGAGGCAAGAGATTCCATGAAGGAACTTTTAAGCCACCCATTGGCAGAGGATTTGCAGAAATCCTTACGAGAGGCCTTGGATCATTTGTACCAGTTTAATTATAATAAGGCCTTTGAGGTTTTAAGCCCATATATTAATGAAGAACAAGAAAAAGAATAGAGGAAGAAGAAAATGGAAAGCAACAATCGTAACGTTTTATTGATCACAACAGGAGGAACCATTGCTTCTACGCAATCAGAAAACGGCTTGAAGCCGGGGATTTCTTCGGATGAAATTTTGAAATTCATTCCGGAAATCGTGAACTTCGCCAAAGTTGATACCTGTCAGGTATGTAGCGTGGACAGTACCAATATGAAGCCGGAAATCTGGGCAATGCTGGTAGCTACCGTAAAAGAGAATTATGACAAGTATGACGGTTTTGTCATTGCTCACGGAACCGATACCATGGCCTATACTGCAGCGGCTCTGTCTTACATGATACAAAATTCTGGTAAGCCTATTGTACTCACAGGTTCTCAGAAACCAATTGAGTTGGAAAACACTGATGGCAGAACTAATCTGATGGATGCCATCATTTATGCGGCGGATTCCAAGTCTCAGGGAGTCTGCATTGTATTTGACGGCAAGGTAATTGCCGGAACCCGTGCCAAAAAGGTACGTTCCAAGAGCTACAATGCTTTTGACAGTATTGATTTCCCGTTTTTGGCACAGTTACAGGGTGGACAGGTTATGCGTTACCTGCCTATGTTACCTTATGAGAAACCCCTTCGTTTTTACGAAAAATTGGATGAGAAAGTTTATTTAATGAAATTGATTCCGGGTATGCGTATACCGGCCTTGGAAGAAATCTTTTCCTACTATGATGCCATTATCGTAGAAAGCTTTGGTGTAGGCGGAATTCCGGATACCATTTCCGAAGATTTTTATGAGCTTCACAAGAAATATCCGGAAACCATTATTATTATGGCAACTCAGGTATCTCACGAGGGAAGCGATATGACCGTATATGAAGTGGGACAGAAGATAAAAAAGGATTGTCATTTCTTAGAGTCTTACGACATGACTTTAGAATCAGTAATCGCCAAGATTATGTGGTTACTTGGTAATTTTGAAGTAACCCAGGAGAACAGCGAGGATTTGTTCTACGAGCATATTAATTATGACTTGGTGTTCGGAAAGAATAGAGTTACTGAATAAAATTTATTAAACGACAGTCGGCAGGTTTGCTATGTGGGAGCGCTCTCGCTCTGAGACCACGTAGTGGTACATAATCTTCCGTAATCAAAGCCCAGGGAAAATAAATTTTCCCCGGGCTTTCCTTACAGAAGATAAGTACCAACGTGGTCAAAAGTCCCACATTAGCAATCCTGCCGGCTGTCGTTGCGTAGAATTTATTCTGCCGGAAGGATGTTAGCGTATAGAGGGCAATGACCGGCTACAGTTATTGCAAGCTGTCTGTTTGATAGAACGGTATGTGTGAAGTTTCTGTTCCGGAGCAGGGCTTCTGAGGACGTCGGTACTTAGCTTTTGAAAGAGCGCCTTAGCGCTCTTTTAGAAGCTTATGTACCGTTACGTCTGAGGCAGAGCGAAAGCGTCCCTGCAAGGAATAGAAACTTCGCACAAACGATGTATTACAACGACAGCATCAGTTCCATCAGCCGATCATTGTCCTCCGGCTTCATAAAGCAGAACCGCACAAACCGATCCCCAAGGAATGGGAAGGAACTGCAATTTCTTATCATCAACCCTTTCCGGATGGCTGCCTCAAAAACAGCTGCAGAGTCAAGCTCCGGTTTTAAGATTTTTAACAGAATGAAGTTCGCATAAGGTTTATAAGGTTTATATAAGTCGCTTTTTTCAAAAATCTCGTAGGTGCGCTTTTGCTCGGTATGCATCAGCGCCTTAGTGCGCTCCTGAAAATCCTTGTCCCGGTACATATAGGTTCCCGCAAACTCTGCCAAGGAGTTGACACACCAGGGATTCTGTTTCTCGTGGATGAGAGACAGAAGGTCCGTATTGGACGTGACGGCATAGCCAAGGCGTAAGCCCGGAGCGGCATAAAATTTGGAAACACCTCGTAAGCAAATAAAGTTATGGTGCTTTTCGCAAAGGGGAACGCAGGTAATACTTTCCATATCCGGTGCAAATTCCACATAGGTTTCATCTACCATAACAAAAGTGCCGTTCTTCTTGGCTTCTGCAAAAATGGCACTCATTTCCTCGGTGCGAATAGCGCCGGAGGTAGGGTTATTGGGGTTACAGATTACAAGTAAGTCGTAGCCTTTTTTTAATGCAGTAAATAAAGAGGCTGGATGTAAAACGAAATCATCTTCCTCCTTTAATTCAAAATAGTCTACCTGACCGCCGGAAAGACCGATTTCCCGCTCATACTCCGAATAGGTTGGCCCTAAGATTAAGGCTTTTTGGGGCTTGATGAACTGCGCCATAATGGAAATCAGGTCGGTAGAACCGTTTCCAACTACAATGTGTTTCGGGTCAATTTTACAGTAGTCGCCAATGCTTTGACGAAGAGTAGAATATTCTCTGTCGGGATAGCTGGTTATTACATCAATTTGGGTGGCAAGATTCTCCTTTACAAGAGAGGAAAGCCCCAGCGGATTGACGTTGGCAGCAAAATTAATAATGTCTTCTTTCTTGATTCCGTACTCTGATTCAACACGTTCCAAATCACTTCCGTGAAACGCGGATTGTTTACTCATTGTGATACTTCCTTTCTATGAATTTGGTAAGCAAATTCTAGCAAAACCCGCTCTGCGGTGTAAGCCCGCTCTGCGGCAAAACCCGCTCTGCGGCGTAAGCCGCAGGAGCAAGTTGTATTAAAATCGTTCTTGCAAGCGAGCTTGCAGAGACGATTTCAATACAACTTTTCCCTGCCACAATGGTGGCAGGGGAGTTTTTGGTTCTGGAGTTTTGCATTACCAATACTTGCATGTGTGTTTCAAATTGTTTATAATTATTATAGAAAGAAAAGCCAAGAAAGTAAAGGGGAAACAATGCGACGTAGGATGCAGGAACTGGCTGCAGGTGTGTACGAACGGGAAGGTCCCAGAATCCGGCTTTCCGAAGAACGCCTTGTGCTGACGGCAAGTGAGAATGAGGTAAAATGCGGAAGCTTTCAGATTGAGAGTACCAATCAGATTTCCATGCGGGGAATCGTGATTTCGGATAATCCTCGAATGAAGGTGCTGAATCCGGATTTTTCGGGCACTGCGGCAGAAGTTCATTATCAGTTTTATACGGACGGTATGGTAGAAGGAGATATTCAGAAAGGCAATCTGTATTTGATCTGTAACAAGAATGAATATACCCTTTCTTTTGTTGTGTCCATTTCTGCGGGAACCCTTAAGGTGGATGGACAGGAAATTGCATCCTTGGAGGATTATGTACAGTTTGCCCGCCATAATTTTGAAAAAGCATATCAGCTATTTTGTTCATCGGAATTTTTAACCCTTTTACGGAAACAACCGGTAGAACTTTTATTGCTGGCCAGAAGCCTGGCCTATGAATCTGCTCCAAGACGAAATATGGAGGAATTTTTATTGTCTGCCGGTCTTAAGGATCCGGTGACTTGTGAATGCCGTTTTGAAGACCGAATATATGAGAATCCCAAGGAAGATATTCGTGAAATACTGGAAATTACAAGAAGTACCTGGGGGTATGCCAATATTTCTCTTTATACGGAAGGCAGTTTTCTTGCTGTACCTTTTACCGAGGTTTCGGAAGAAGAAATTATGGGAAATACTTGCCGTGTACCGGTATTTCTTTTGGCAGACAAGCTACATAGCGGTACCAATTACGGTCGACTGTTTGTAACCTGTGAAAATGATACCTTTGTATATACCTTCACTGTGCATAAGGATTCGAATGTGGTACGGGAACCGGATTTGCGGGAAGACATTGTGGAGCTTATTCGGTTGTACGTGAATTTCCGGACAGGTAAGCTGATGCCGGCGACCTGGGCTAATGAAACACTGAAAGTATTGAATCATATTTTAGCTGACGGACAGGAGCATGTCTTGGCGGAGCTGGCAAAAGCCCAGGTGCTTTTGTTAAGCGACAGAGGCAAGGAAGCTCAGTGGCTGTTAGACCAGAATAAGCAGGTGTTAAAGGATACCAATTCGGTAGAATATGGATATTATCTGTACGTGACAACTCTTTTGAATTCGGAAAAAGAGTACGTTCATAAGGTTGCAGGAGAGTTGCAGAGACTGCATCTACAGCAAAAAGAGAATCCAATAATTTTCTGGATGTTGCTTTTTACGGGAGAATCCTACGAAAATAACCTTACCAGAAAATACCGTGCATTGAAGGGATTCTGCCTTTTATACAGTCGAAGCCCTGTATTTTATGCGGAGGCCTATGCATTGGTAAGAGAAAAGCCGGAACTTTTGATGGAGGGCGGAGAATTTGAAGTTCGTCTTTTGTACTGGGCTTATCGTCGAGAGCTTTTAACCAAAGAAATCGGTTATTTTCTGGCATCGGAGGGAGCCTTTTTACGTGGCTATTATCCCCTTCTTACGCCGGTTATCAAATATTATTATCAGACCTATGGGGGAGATGACTTCCTGAAAACCTTATGTTCCCATTATATTAGCGGGGGACGGTTTGAGAAGGAACTTTTACCCTATTATCAGCGTGCGGTGGAAGGTAATCTTAAGATATACGGATTGTTTGAGGCATACGTGCGCTGCGCTTTTGAAGCAGGAAAGTTACATCCAACCGGAATGCTTCAGTATTATCTTCCGTTTGTGGAGAATCTGCCCTTTGACCAGCAGGCGGCAGTTTATGCCGGCGTTATTCAGAATAGGGAGAAGCAGGCAACTTTGTATTTTCAATGCAAGGAAGAAATGGAGCAGTTTGCTTTAAAACAGCTGTCTTTGGGACACATGGACGAGAATCTGGGTGTGCTATATGACTTTTATTTTTCTCAGGTACCATTGACAGAAGAAATGGCACATCAGCTGGCCCCCTTGTTGTATGTACACAAGCTTACACTGGAGGATGAGCGGATGCAGTGGGTTGTGGTGGTCAATCGTTCATTAAATCGCATCAGCAAGTATCCGATTCATAAGAAAATGGCCTATTTCCCTATTTATTCAAAAGACAGGGTAATTGCTTTTGAGGATGGATATGGCAGACGCTATGTAAAGAGCGTAGAGTATGATTTGATGCTTTTAATGCCTTCGGAAAGCTTGACCCGAAAATGTATGCGTCTGTCCCATAACGAGATGCCGTATCTTATTCATTTCTTTGATTATGAGCGGTTGCAGGAAACAAGACTTTCGGATGTTTCGGAAGAAGAATTGGCACAGATTCCATGCCTGTTACAGTCCGAGGTGTTGACTTCGGATTATAGGAAACAGCTGCATCCGGTGCTTTTACAGTTTTATTGTCAGGAAGAGAAGGGACGGGAACTTGATTGTTATTTGGAAGAGGTTTCCTTTGGGGGACTTGCCAAGGAGAGTCGTGAACAGGTTTGCGAACTTTTGATTGAGCGGGGCTTTTACGATAAAGCCATGGAAGGAGTTTTGGCCTATGGTTGCCTGACTATTTCCGCAACGTCGCTTTTAAGTCTGTGTACGGAAGAGATCAAACGTCGTCATAAGGAAGCCAACGAAGGATTGATTTATTTGTGCTCTTTGGTGTTCCAACGTGGCAAGTATAATGGGGTGCTGTTGGAATATTTGGTGAATCATCTGGAAGGCTCCACCAGAAGCTTATACGAATTGTGGATGAGTGCCATGGATTTTGAAGTAGGAACCTTCCCGCTGGAGGAGAGACTTTTGGTACAGATGCTGTATACGGATGTGTTTGTGAGTCGCAGTGATGATATTTTGATTTCCTACATGAAAGGCGGTGGGGAACAGTTGGTATGTGATGCCTACCTTTCCTATTTTGCCTATCAGTATTTTGCACTGGAAGCTCCGGCAAATGCCATGGTGATGGAACAGCTTTTCAAGCGATTGCAGGCCGGAAGAAGGCTTCATCTGTGTTTGAAATTTGCGTTGTTATCGTATTTGGCGGAAAGTGGCTCAAAAGAAATAGAATGGATGCAGAGCTTATATGATGACTTTATTTTAAAAGGCTACGTTTTTGGATTCTATGAGAAGTTACCTTCTTTGGTACGGGCTCATTTCCCAAGAGCCGGAAAACAAGCAGTAGAATTCCGTACCGGTAAGAATAAACAAATTACCATTCGATACCTGCATACGGATTATGCGGGAAATAACTTCTCGGATCAGGAGTATCAGGTGGAACAAATGGAAGAGATGTACGAGGGCATCTACGTTAAGGAGATTACCCTGTTTTACGGTGATACCGTACAGTATTATATTAGTGAGGAAAAAGAAGGACGTTCCAACATCCTGTCCAGCGGTCAGCTCAGTGAGCGAAATATCAGCAGCCAGGAAGAGGGAGGTGCCTTAAGCCGTATTAACGGACTGATTATATCAGATCAATTGGGAGAAAATGAGGTGTTCGGTAAACATCTTGTAGAATATGACACCCTTGTCCGTCAGGCGGCGAAGGAGTTTGTATGGATCAGATGACCATCTTTTGTGTGGATATGAATGAATATTACAGCCAGCTTTGCTATTTTCGGCCGGATGATAAGGAACCCATTTCTTACGGGCTGTATGCCGGAACCGAGAATTATCTGATTCCCATGGTGGTGGCGAAAGAACCGGAGGTTTCCAGGTGGTATGTGGGAACGGAAGCAGTAGGAAGGCTTTACGAAATTACCGGTTTTTTGGAGAAAGCTTTTCGGAAAGAAAGTATTCTTGTTGACGGAGAGGAAATTCCGGCTTTTTCCCTGCTGGTATTGTATATAAGGCGAGTACTGGGACTGGTCAGTTCCGTTGGTTGTCAAAAGGACCGTGATGGCTTTGTTTTTTGTTTGGAGCGCGCGTCAAAAGCTGCCAGAGAAACCCTTCGGGCAGTGTGTGAAGAATTGGAGATTCCCGGGGATCATGTGTTTATTACCGATAAAAAAGAAGCTTTAAGTTATTATATTATGAATCAGGAGCCGGGACTTCGAATGTATGATGTGCTGATTACGGATTACTGGCACAAGCAGGTTCACGGATTTACCCTGCATACGGACCGCAGTGTCTCTCCCCAGGTAGTATCTGTTACGGAGACAGTAATCCAGAGCATGGAAAAAGAGGATGAAGCATTTTATCAGGTATTGGATGAACTTCTGGGGCAAAAGAGCTTTTCGGCAGTGTTTTTAGTGGGATCAGGTTTTGAAGGAGAATGGATGAAACGATCCTTAAATCGTTTATGTACGGGCCGTCGGGTCTTTTTCGGAATGAACCTGTATGCAAAGGGGGCCTGTTATTATGTACGGGAGAAACGCCGTATGGAGACGGAGACCCCAGTCTTTGTGTATCTGGGAGGCGGAAATGTTTTGTCCAACGTGTGCCTGAAGGCTTGGCATCAGGGAAAAGAAACGGATGTTACCTTGATTCAGGCGGGACTTCATTGGCAGGATGCAAAGGGAAGTGCGGATATTTTATTAAAAGGGCCGAAGGAGAATCTATCCCTGAATCTGTGTCTGTATCCGCTAAAGAAAGGACAGCCTCAAGAGATTCCCCTTTCTTTGCCGGGATTTGTGGTGGCAAAGGATACGGTGGCAAGACTTAGCGTTACAGCTAAGGCCCTGTCCAGAAAGAAGTTTGCTGTAATGGTGAAGGATTGTGGCTTTGGAGAATTGTATAAGTCTCAGGGGAGAAGTTACGAGTTTACATTTGATTTTATAGGTGAGGAGAAATAGGATGACGGAGGGATATTGGTGCCCCTACGGGGCGGCAGAGCAGCCGTATCATTTAAAAAGTATAGACCTTAAGGTTTATTCTCTGGAAGAAATTCTGTATTTTTACTACCATCATCAGATTTTATTGGATCGTAGTCTGATGCAGGAGGACTTCGTTTTTTGGGTACGTGAACACTTAAAACAACCGGTTTTAGCGGAAAAACTGCATCAGCTAATTGCCGGTGGCGGTTCCTTTGTTATGTTTATGGAGACGCTGGTTGCCCAGGGAAATATTCTGGATGATGTGGAAAAACAGGCTTTTCTGGAGTATATTGTCCGGATGGAAGATAAGAATGAACTGGAAAGAAGAAAGATGCTGGCAGATCAGATGATGGAGCGCGGCAAGTTTGAAGCTGCAATTTTGGAGTATCGCCGTATCTTGAAAGGGAAAGAGCAGGAAGCCGGCCAGCAGGAACTTTTGGCTAAAGTTTGGCATAATCTGGGTTGTTGTTACGGTAAAATGTTATATTATAAAGAGGCGTTAAACTGTTTTCAGAATGCCTACAGCTATGAACGGTTACCACAGACAAAGCAGGCGGTGGCTTATATTATGAATTTGCGTCAAGCGGCAGAGGATATTGTGCCGATGAAGGAAGAAGATTCTTTTGTTCATCTTTTGAGTCGATCGGATCAGGCAAAACGTGATATCCGTTATCAGCAGTTAAAGTTGCGTATGCAGGAGTATTTAAGGAGTACGTTATAATGGGTTTATTTTCATTTTTTAAAAAGCATCGAAAAGAAGAAACGTTAAACGAGGTAATTTCGCATTATGAGGAGCCTGTCAAAGGTGATGGCAAGAAGGAGCAGACCGACAAAGCGGATGTGAAACGCTTTTTGCTGGAACATTGTCATGCCATGGAGGAAAGCGCCAAGGAATATCATACGGCGAAACAGGAATATCAGTCCCTTACCAGCTATCTGACGGATATTCAGACACTTGAAAATATGGACGAAGAGGATCATAAAAAGCTTTTTGAATATGCTTCTTCCATCATTACTCTGGAGGATTCCAGAAAGGCTATGGAAAAGAAGGTTAACCGCCTTCCGGATTCCAAGTTTTACCAGATGGATAGGGAAAAAGAGAATATCCCAAAGGATATTGAGCGCTTAAAGGAGAATGAAGATCTTCAGAATCTGATTAAGCGGGATATGGACTATCTGGAAGGGGAAAAGGTAGAGTGGATTTATGAAAAAGGAGAACTGAGTAAGGAACAGTCTCTTTTACAAAAAATCAGCCGGGGAAGTATTTTGGTGCTGGCGCTGTTTTTGGCAGCTTTTGTAGCCTTTTTCTTAATGGAAAACAAAACCGTATATTCCATTATCCTGGCAGGCGCATCCGTAATGGGTATTGTAGTCTGTGGGATTTTAATTAGATTACAGAACATTAAAAGTGAGTTAAAACGTTGTACCATGAACTATAACCGCGCAGTGAACCTGCAGAATTCCATTAAGCTTCGTTATGTTACCATGAAGAATGCGGTGGATTATACCTGTGAACGATATGGTGTTAGCTCATCAAGGGAACTGGAAAAGAACTGGCAGTTATATTTGGAAGCAGCCATGGAGCGGGAGAAGATGATGCAGGCGGATGATGATTTGACCTTCTACAAGGAAGCTCTACTTACGCTCTTACGGCAGTATCAGTTGTACGATGCGGGAATCTGGGTATATCAGGTTCATGCCATTGTGGATCACAGAGAGATGGTGGAAGTAAAGCATTTGCTTTTAGAACGTCGTCAGAAGGTTCGGACTCGTATGGAAAATGCCATGGAGACCATCAAAGAGAACAAGAAGGGAGCTTTGGCATTAGCAAAACAACACCGTGTATATCCGGAGGAGATGAAGGGACTTTTAGAGTCTGTACAGAAACTCATCAGTATATAGATATACAATTTTTATTGAAAAAACAGGCAATTTGTGCCATAATAAGTAGCGGATGGTATTTGATGGGATATCAAAACTGTACCGGATAGAAAAATAAATCAGACAAACATTTCGGCCAATAGGACACAGACGCTTGCATTAGAAATAAGCGAGACGAAGGGGGAATGTGTATGAGGTTTGGATTTGTAGGCGCAGGGAAGGTAGGCGTCAGTCTCGGTAAATATTTTGTAAACGGCGGGATTGACGTGGCGGGTTATGCCAGTAAACATATTGAGTCAGCCAAACAGGCGGCAGAATTTACCGGAACCGGCGCATTTGAAAGCGTGAAAGAACTGATGGGGGACTGCGATGCCCTCATCCTTACCGTACCGGATAGGGAAATTTCGGCGGTTTACGAAGAAATCAAGAAAGAGCTTAAAAAGCCGATGTGTTTGATTCATTGCAGTGGATTGGAATCCTCTGCGGTGTTTTATGATCTTGCGGATTATCAGTCTTATGGATATTCTATTCATCCACTTCTGGCGGTTTCATCAAAGTATGAATCCTACAGAGAACTTTCCAAAGCATTTTTTACAATTGAAGGCGATATATATTATCTGGATGAACTGCGACAGATGCTGATGCAGCTGGGAAATCCCGTGATTGTATTGAATCGTGAGCAGAAGGTAAAATATCATGCGGCAAGTGTTTTTGCCAGCAATCTGGTATTGGCTCTTTTGGAAGAGTCCTTGACTTTACTGAAAGATTGCGGTTTTTCCGAGGAAGAAGCGAAACAGGCATTGACACCCCTTGCCCTTGGAAATTTGGTGCAGGGACTTACCTTAAGCCCAAGGGAAGCCTTAACGGGACCTGTGGAACGAGGAGATATTACAACGGTAAAGCGTCATCGCGGAGAACTTATTACGGAGCAGAAAGCATTATATGATGCCGGCTCCAAGGTTTTACTGGAAATTGCAAAAAAGAAACATCCCAAACGGGATTATAGCGACATGGAAAAGGTGTTGAAAGAAGGGAAATAAGTATGAAAAATACAGTAACAACATTACGGAATCAGAAGAGAGAAAAGAATAAAATTACTATGCTGACCTGCTATGATTATTCTACAGCCAAGCTGATTGAAGAAGCAGGCATTGAAACGGTTTTGGTTGGGGATTCCTTAGGTCAGGTGGTATTAGGCTATGAGAATACCATTAGTGTCACTATGGAAGATATGATTCACCATGCGGCTGCAGTCAGCAGAGGATTACAGAATACGTTCTTAATTGTGGACATGCCCTTTATGTCCTACCAGACATCAGATTATGATGCCCTTATGAATGCGGGACGTCTGATGAAGGAAGGACATGCCAATGCAGTGAAATTGGAGGGCGGTGTTACCCGTAAAAGCACCATTAAAGCCATTGTGGATGCGGGAATTCCCGTGTGCGCCCACATTGGACTTACACCTCAGTCTGTGCATGCCATGGGTGGTTTTAAGGTGGCAGGTAAGACAGAAGAGGCAGCTCATCGTCTTATTGAGGATGCCAAGGCGGTGGAAGAAGCAGGCGCTTTTATGGTAGTTTTAGAGTGTGTACCGGCAAAACTTGCAGAATACATTACCGGAATGTTGTCTATTCCTACAATCGGAATCGGTTCCGGCGCAGCTTGTGACGGTCAGGTGTTGGTATATCAGGATATGTTGGGGATGTTTGACGACTTTAGTCCGAAGTTTGTAAAACATTTTTCCGACATAGGAAAGCAGATGAAGAACGCGTTTGTAGAATATTCCAAAGAGGTAAAAGCCGGGGCTTTTCCGACGGAAGCCCATATTTATCAAATAAAAGATGAAGTCTTGGAAAAAATATACTAAGGAATTCAAATAAGGAGGCAGTAACATGCAGATCGTATCAACTATAAAGGAAGTAAGAGATATTGTAAAACAGTGGAGAAAGGAAGATCTTTCTATCGGTTATGTACCAACCATGGGTTATCTTCATGAGGGTCATGCCAGCTTAATGAAGGCAGCCAGAAAAGAAAACGACAAGGTAGTGGTTTCCATTTTTGTAAACCCTATGCAGTTTGGACCTACGGAAGACCTGGACAGCTATCCGAGAGACCTTGAGAAAGACAGTAAGCTTTGTGAAGCAGAAGGTGTGGATCTTATTTTCCATCCGGAACCGGAAGAAATGTATGATGAAAGCTTTTGTTCTTTCACTGATATTAACGGATTATCCAACGCACTTTGCGGACTTTCCCGTCCAATCCATTTCCGGGGCGTATGTACTGTATTAAACAAATTCTTTAATATTGTGGGACCGGACAGAGCTTATTTCGGACAGAAGGATGCGCAGCAGGCAGCCATTGTAAAACAGTTTGTAAAGGACTTAAATATTCCGGTGGAAATTATTCGTTGTCCTATTATCCGTGAAGCGGACGGATTGGCTAAAAGCTCCAGAAATACCTATCTTTCTGCAGAAGAAAGACAGGCGGCATTGTGCCTTTCCAAAGCAATTTTCTTGGGGGAAGATATGGTAAAAAAAGGGGAAAACGATGCGAAGAAGGTAACGGATGCCATGATTGCCCTTATCAAAGAAGAGCCGTTGGCTGATATTGAATATGTGAAGGCAGTAAACGGACTTACCATGAAAGACGTGGAGGTTATTAAGGCGCCGACTCTTGTTGCTATGGCAGTACGTATCGGAACAACCCGTCTCATTGACAACTTTGTTGTAGAATAGGAGGCAATATGTTAAAAGGAAAAACCGTGCTTTTGGGTGTGACCGGAAGTATCGCGGCATATAAGATTGCCAGCCTTGCCAGTATGCTGGTAAAACTTCACGCAGATGTACATGTGATTATGACACAGAATGCCACGAATTTCATTCATCCAACCACCTTTGAAACCCTGACTCAGAATAAATGTCTGGTGGATACTTTTGATCGAAATTTTCAGTTTGAAGTGGAGCACGTAAGCCTGGGCAAAAAGGCGGATATGGTGCTTATTGCGCCGTCTTCCGCCAATGTAATCGGCAAGCTGGCAAACGGCATTGCAGATGATATGCTGACCACTACGGTTCTTGCCACCAAGGCACCTGTGTATGTGTCACCGGCAATGAATGTGACCATGTACGAAAATGCCATTGTGCAGGATAATCTGAAGAAGTTAAAAGCCTTTGGAATGCAGATTATTGAGCCTGCAGAAGGTTTTCTTGCCTGCCGTGATACCGGCAAAGGGAAAATGCCGGAACCTGAGACCTTGCTTCAGTATATTTTAAAAGAAATCGCTTTTTCCAAAGATCTTAGTGGGAAAAAGATTTTAATTACCGCAGGGCCTACACAGGAAGCCATTGATCCGGTTCGTTACATTACCAATCATTCCACCGGAAAAATGGGATATGCTGTGGCAAAAGCGGCTATGCTTAGGGGAGCGGAAGTTACGTTGGTTACCGGACCTACTCAGATCCCGTATCCTCCTTTTGTGGAGGTAATTCCTTGTGTATCTGCGGCGGATATGGCGAAGGCTGTTTTAGACAGAAAAGATGAGCAGGACGCTTTTATCCTGTCAGCGGCAGTGGCGGATTACACACCGGCGCGCACAGCGGATGAGAAGATTAAGAAATCCGAAGGAAGTACAGCACTGGAGCTTACCAATACCGTGGATATTTTAAAGACTTTAGGCGAGAATAAGAAACCGGGTCAGTTTCTTTGCGGTTTTTGCATGGAAACGGAAAAGCTTTTGGAACGTGCGGAAGAAAAGCGAAAAAAGAAACATGCAGATTTGATGGTTGCCAATAATCTTAGGGATGAGGGAGCCGGTTTTGGTACGGATACCAATGTAGTAACTCTGTTTTCCGATGCAGGTAAGGAAAGCCTGCCAAAGATGGCAAAAGAAGAAGTAGCACATCGGATTTTGGATCGTATTATATAATAAAAAGACACCATGTAGGTCGCGGTTTAGCCGGGAATCGACTGCATGGTGTTTTTTTGCGCACATTTTTCTTCCTCTATCATATGATACAGAAAAAAGAATTATGAGAGGTTTTTCCTATGAATGCATGCAAAATGCAAAACCAGCGTGGACAGGGAATGTGTTTTCCAAAATTTGAAACCGCGAAAGATATGACTGTCGCCATGGCATATGTACCCTGGCAGACTTTTGGAGAGGTATATGAACCGGATAAGGCCCTTCGAATCGGTACGGTATTTCCGGAATTAAACAAACCATTTAAGGGAAGGGGATGTGGAAGATAGTTATGGCATGTAATATGGAACAGACCAAATTATTAAACTGGATTAGCATGGTAAGCTTTGCTGCCACAGATATGGCGGAATATCTGGATACACATCCCATGGATAATGAAGCCATTGACTATTTTAATCATTTAAACAAGTTAAAAAACCAGGCGGAAAGAGATTACGCAGCGAACTACGGACCCCTTACTTTAAGCACTTTTACACCGGAAAACCGGTGGTGTTGGTCGTTAACACCATGGCCATGGGAAGGAGGAATGTAGCATGTGGAATTATGAAAAACGGTTACAGTATCCGGTCAAAATCAATCAGACCAATCCGAAGGCTGCCATGTTTATTATCAGCCAGTATGGCGGACCCGACGGAGAATTATCAGCATCCATGCGATACTTGGCACAGCGTTATACCATGCCTTACAATGAAGTGCAGGGACTTTTAACGGACATAGGAACTGAGGAACTGGCACACATGGAAATGATTTGTGCCATTGTATATCAGCTCACCAAGAACCTGACACCGGAGGAGATTAAGTCCAGCGGTTTCGATAAATACTATGTTGATCATACTTTGGCTCTTTGGCCACAGGCGGCAGGTGGACTTCCGCAGAATGCTGTGGAGTACCAGTCCAAGGGCGATCCTATTACGGATTTGTTCGAGGATATGGCGGCAGAACAAAAGGCCAGAACCACCTACGACAATATTTTACGCCTTATCAAGGAGCCGGAGATTGCCGATCCCATTCGTTTCCTTCGTGAAAGAGAAATTGTGCATTTTCAACGGTTTGGGGAAGCAAATCGTATGGCATTCTTTACCCGTGTTTGCTATAATAGAAGAAAAACACAAGAAAGAAGGCATTAACATGAATGCAAAGCATCTGGAACAAATTGTTTTTATACGACATGTACTTCACCAGCATCCGGAGTTGTCCATGCAGGAGAAGTTCACAGAGGCGTATTTGTACGAATATATCAAAAACAACACAAATCTTATTCTCGAGGAAAGGAATGAGAGATGGTTTTTTGCAGTTAAAAAAGGAGCAGATCCAAGTAAACGTCCCATTGCCTTTCGTGCAGATTTTGATGCGGTGGCAATTGAGGAAACCTGTAAAATTCCCTATGTGTCTCAGAATCCGGGGGTAGGTCATAAATGTGGTCATGATGGACATAGCTGCGTTTTAGCGGGACTGGCTCTGGCACTGTCAGAGGTGATTCCGCCACAGGATGTGTATCTTATTTTCCAGCATGCGGAGGAAACCGGAGAAGGTGGGGAAGAATGCGCGGCCTTGATTGAAGAAAAGAACATTGGACAGGTTTTTGCTTTCCATAATAGGAGCGGATATCCCAGAAATGCTTTGGTTTACCGGAGAGGGTTAACCCAGTGCGCGTCAAAGGGATTAACCATTGCTTTTACCGGCAAACCGGCGCATGCCAGTCAGCCGGAAGACGGCATTAATCCGGCTGAGGCCATTGCAACATTGATTTTGTATGCCGGGGAACTGGTGCGCTCTGATCGTTTTACGGAAATGGTTCTTTGTTCCATTATTCATACGGAAATCGGACATAAGAACTTTGGCGTAAATGCCAGCACAGGAGAAGTGTCCATGACCTTGCGGGCTAATCGGGAAGACGAAATGAATACTCTGGAAGAGCTTTTACGAAACAAAGCAGAAAAAATGGCGGAAGAACAAGGACTTACGGTGGAATTTACCATTAGCGATCCTTTCCCGGAAACCAGAAATCATGATGATGCCATTGACAGAGTTTTGAATCAGGCTAAGAAAATGGGGCTTACAACAATTGAAATGCCACAACCCTGGCGGGCATCCGAGGATTTTGGCTACTATACCAAGAAGACTTCCGGTGCTATGGTCTATATTGGAAACGGAGAGGATTATCCCATGGTTCATACCGGAGACTATGATTTCTGTGATGAAATTATTCCGACGGCAGTGGATTTGTTTTACGGACTTGCCATGGAAGAATAGAAAAGGAGAGGTACGATGGAGAAATATATTATGGCGTTAGATCAGGGAACCACTAGTTCCCGTTGTATTTTGTTTGATAAAACCGGCAAAATCGTGAGCATGGCACAAAGAGAATTTGCTCAGATTTATCCTAAGCCGGGCTGGGTGGAGCATAATCCCAAGGATATTTGGGCAACTCAGCTTGCGGTGGCAACAGAAAGTCTTGCTACCTTAGGTGCAAGAACCGAGGATGTGGCAGCTATCGGCATTACCAACCAGCGTGAAACCACCATTGTCTGGGACAAGGAAACAGGGGAACCGGTTTACAATGCCATTGTGTGGCAGTGCCGTAGAACAGCAGACCGAATGGAACGTGCAAAAAAAGATGGCATGGCAGAAGTTATACGGGAAAAGACAGGCTTGATGATTGATCCATATTTTTCCGCCTCCAAGATTGAGTGGATTCTGGATAATGTGGAGGGAGCAAGAGATCGTGCCGAGAAAGGTGAGCTTTTATTTGGTACTGTAGATACCTGGCTTGCTTATAAGCTGTCTAACGGAAAGCTTCATGTAACGGATTATACCAATGCTTCCCGTACCATGCTTTTTAATATTCATACCTTAAGCTGGGATCAGGAGCTTTTAGATTATTTCCATATTCCGAAGTGTATGCTTCCTGAGGTACATGCTTCCAGTTATGAATACGGAATGACGGATACCTCTTATTTTGGAAAGCAGATTCCTATTGCAGGTATAGCGGGTGACCAGCAGGCAGCACTTTTTGGACAATGTTGTTTTGATAAAGGTGATGTTAAAAATACCTATGGAACCGGTTGCTTTTTGCTGATGAATACCGGTAAGGATGCTATCCAGTCAAAGGCAGGTCTGGTTACCACAATTGCGGCAGGAAGAACGGAAGGAGAGGCTACCTATGCCTTGGAAGGTAGTGTTTTCGTGGCGGGAGCTGCAATTCAGTGGCTTCGGGACGGACTTCGAATGCTTCGTACCGCTCCCCAGTCTTTGGAATATGCCACAGCGGTGGAAGATTCCGATGGAGTTTATGTAGTGCCTACCTTTGCAGGATTCGGTGCGCCATATTGGAATCCTTACGCAAGAGGAACCATTTTCGGTATTTCCAGAGGATGTGAAAAAGAGCATTTTATTCGTGCTACTTTGGAATCTTTGGCATATCAGACAGTGGATGTGATTCGTGCCATGGAAAAGGATGCGGGAGTGTCCTTAAGCACGTTGAAGGTAGACGGAGGCGCCAGTGCCAATGAGTTTATTATGCAGTTTCAGGCAGATGTTATCGGTGCGGAAGTTCATCGTCCGAAATGTATTGAAACGACAGCCTTAGGTGCAGCTTATTTAGCCGGACTTGCGGTAGGATATTGGAAGGATGAGGCAGAAATTCGTAAAAATTGGGCCTTGGGACATACCTATATGCCGGCCATGCCGGAGGCAATTCGCAAAGAGAAATTGAAGGGATGGAATCGTGCGGTAAAATGTGCATTAATCTGGGCCGATGAAGAGGAGGCAGATGCTTCTAAATAGCTGATATGACGCATATAAACCAATAAGAAGACCCGGAAAAGAGACAGGATTGATTGCAATATATGCCAGACAATCGGTGGAAAAAAGCGGTAGTGTTTCCATAGACACCCAGATTTCCATATGCCAAAGCTATGCAAAGGAGGAAAGCCGCTGCTATATTGACAGGGGGTATAGCGGGAAAAATCTAAAACGGCCGGAGTTAAACCGGTTACTGGAGGATATTTGTGTGGGAAAGATTCAGGCGGTGTTTGTCTACAAACTGGATCGAATCAGCCGTTCCTTATATGATTTTGCCGGTTTAATGGATTTTTTTACAAAAAGGAAGGTTCGTTTTGTATCCTGCACCGAGTGGTTTGACACGGATTCCCCCATGGGGCGGGCCATGCTTTCCATGGCTGCTATTTTTGCCCAATTGGAGAGGGAAACCATATCCCAGCGGGTTCAGGATGTGTATGCCAGACGGAGCCGTATGGGAGTTTACATGGGAGGACAGGTTCCTCTGGGATTTCGATTGGAAGATAAGGGTCTGGTTCCGAAATCGGAAGAAACGAATATTGTGCGGGAACTGTTTGCTCAATATCTTACCTTTGGATCTTATACGAAGGTGAGTGAGGAGTTAAACCGCAGAGGGATGCAAACCCGGCGGGGCAAAGCTTTTACCCCGGCAAGAATTGGAGAAATTCTTAGAAATCCTGTTTATGTAAAAGCGGGAGAGGCCACTTTTTCCTTTGCAAAAAATCAGGGGATTCAGCTTGTTTGTAATGACATGGACTGGAGGAAGCACGGATTTTATCAATATGGGCAAAGGAAAAAGATATGGGTTTGTGCCGGGCATAAGGGCATTATAGAAGAAGATGTTTTTCTTGCGGCTCAGTTTGTTCGGATGAAACGATTTGGGGAAGCGCTTCGTATAGCTCAGGAGCATTTGGACAGCAAGAATTTCTACGCTTTTAATCCGGAGATGGATGCTTGATTGGTGTCACCCTTTATGCTATAATATTTAAGTTATAAGTAAGATAAAAGATGTGTGCTGTGGCGTTGCTCCAGCACACAATCTCATTGAGAAAGGATAGATAAGAACATGAAAATCAGAACACGATATGCACCAAGCCCTACAGGTAGGATGCACGTAGGAAATTTACGTTCCGCATTGTATGAGTTTTTAATTGCAAAGCATGAGGGAGGAGACTTCATGCTTCGTATTGAGGATACGGATCAGGAACGTTTTGTAGAGGGAGCTGTTGATATTATTTATCATACCCTCGAAACTACAGGATTGAAGCATGATGAAGGTCCGGATAAGGATGGCGGATATGGTCCTTATGTACAGAGTGAACGTATGAAGACCGGTATCTATATGAAATATGCGAAGGAACTGGTTGAGAAGGGTGAAGCATATTACTGTTTCTGTGACAAGGAGCGTCTGGATTCCTTAAAGACAGAGATTGTAGACGGAAAAGAGATTACCGTATACGATAAGCATTGCTTAAGCCTTTCCAAGGAAGAAGTGGAGAAGAATTTGGCTGAGGGTAAGCCTTTTGTTATCCGTCAGAACAATCCGAGAACCGGAACCACAACCTTCCATGATGAATTATATGGAGATATTACTGTAGATAACAGCGAATTGGATGATATGATTTTAATCAAATCCGATGGCTATCCTACCTACAATTTTGCCAATGTTATTGACGATCATACTATGAATATTACCCACGTGGTAAGAGGAAATGAATATCTTTCTTCTTCACCGAAATACAATCGTCTTTACGAGGCATTTGGATGGGATGTGCCGGTATATGTGCATCTTCCGTTGATTACAGATGAGAATCATAAGAAGCTTTCCAAGAGAAGTGGACATGCTTCTTTTGAAGATCTGTTAGAGCAGGGATTTTTGCCGGAAGCAGTAGTAAACTACATTGCTTTGTTAGGATGGAGTCCGGAAGATAATCGAGAGATTTTTTCTTTGGATGAGTTGATTAAAGAGTTTGATTATCATCGTATCAGCAAATCTCCGGCGGTATTTGATATTCAGAAGCTTCGTTGGATGAATGGCGAGTACTTTAAGGCTATGGATCCGGAGAGGTTCTATGAGTTGGCACTTCCGTATCTGAAAGAGGTATTGAAGAAAGACTTTGATTTGAAAAAGATTGCAGGAATGGTACAGACACGTATCGAGACCTTCTTGGATATTAAGGATCACATTGATTTCTTCGAAGCATTACCGGAATATGATGTGGAAATGTACACACATAAGAAGATGAAGACCAATGCTGAAACATCTCTTGCAGTATTAAAAGAAGTACTTCCTATTTTGGAAGGTACTGATGATTATAGCAACGATGCATTATATGAGACCCTTTGTGGATATATTTCTGAAAAAGGCTATAAGAATGGTTATGTTATGTGGCCGATTCGTACAGCCGTTTCCGGAAAGCAGATGACACCGGGTGGAGCTACTGAATTAATGGAGCTTCTTGGAAAAGAAGAATCCATTGCCCGCATTAAGAAAGGAATCGAGAAATTAGAGAATTGCTAAATTTAAATATTAAGCAGCAGGAAGCTTGTCAGCACATAGAAGGACCTCTTCTGGTGCTGGCAGCTCCCGGCAGCGGGAAAACCAAGGTGATATGCCATCGCATTCGGTATCTTACCCAAAAGGGGATTCCATCCGAAAAGATTTGCGTCATCACCTTTACCAGAAATGCGGCCAGTCATTTACGGCAGCAACTTTTATCCTTTCCCGAAGTTTCGAAAGGGGAAGAACTTCCAGGTTTCATGGGTACAATCCATGGTTTATGTTATTTCATTTTAAAACAGACAAGGCATTATCGCCCTCAAATTCTTAGTGAAAAAGAAAAACATGCAGTGATAAAAGCTCTGCTTCATAATCTTTATCCCAATATGCTGATTGATGAAGAAGTGGTGGACTCTGTTTTTTCTTCAGACATAGGAGAAAAAATAGGGGAAGCATACAGGCAGGAAAAAAGGCGGCTTGGTGTTTTGGACTACGATGATTTAATCGTAGAAACCATAAACCTACTTTTGCAAAAGCAGGATGTACTTCATCATTGGCAGAAGGTTTATTCGTATTATATGGTGGATGAGTTTCAGGATGTAAGCAAAAAACAGTTGGAATTACTTACGTTGCTGGGTGGTAAGAGTGCAAATATAATGGCAGTTGGGGATGATGACCAGGCAATATACGGCTTTCGAGGATCCATGCCGGGAATATTCAAGGAATTTGAAGAAGGGTTTTTGCAATGTAAGAAAGTAATTCTACACACCAATTATCGAAGTAAGGATGAGATTCTGCACTTGGCTAAAGGTTTAATTCGTCATAATGAGGTACGCTGTCCGAAAGATATGAAGGGGGTGCGTGGAAAGGGAGGGCAGGTTCTTTTGGGAAGGTTTCAAAATGAAAAAGAAGAACAGATTGCCATTCTTGCGCGGATGAAAGAGATACTCTTGACATTGCCTGAGGGAGAGAAGATTGGTGTCTTATTCAGAAAAAATTACCAGTTGGAAGCTTTTCAAAAAGTGGCTCAGGAAAGTGGGCTTTTTATAACTGATTTCGAAAGAGAAAAGCAGGATGTTATTGGGCAGATCAAGGCTTATATAGATGTTATGATTGAACTTGAGGCAAAAAAAGAGCTTCAACTTGAGCTGATTTTGCCGATTTTACAATGTTACCCAGAGAAAATATCGCGGTGCTACATACCGTCGGGAAAATTTTCTTTGGATAGTTGGAAAAACTTTACAAAAGCCTGCGATAAACAGGAGCATGAGAGGGTTTGTAGGCTGGAAAGGGATATAACGATGATTAAAGAGTATGGTCCGTATCTTGGCTTAAAATATCTGTTTTATTCTTTGGGGTATCAACAGTATGCCTGCGAAAAATGGGGTAAACGAGTGAGTGGAGAAATATTAAATTCAATTTTAGTAATTGCGAAAGATGCGGAAAATTGGAAGAGACTTAAAGAGATAATAGGAGTAAATACGGAGAAAAATGAGGGGGATTCACCAGTCCAATTTATGACCATTCATGGCGCAAAGGGCTTAGAATTTCATACAGTGTTTTTACCGGATTTAAAAGATGAAGTTATTCCTGGAAAAGATAAAACAGAGGTTGAAGAGATTGAAGAGGAGAGAAGAGTTTTATATGTAGCGATGACAAGAGCAAAAGTAAATTTATATTTAAGCTATTCCGGGGACAAGTTCTCCCGATTTATAAAAGAAACGCTGCCGTAGCAGCGTTTCTTTAAGCTTACATTTCTTCAAATTCAATTTCATCCATGAGTTCATCCAGACGTTCTGCAACACGCTCATATTCATCATCATCTTCGATGTTTTCAAGATGATAACCCACACCGTCTTCGTCATCCTCATCCTCAAAATAACGATATACATAGATTTCGTATTCGTCAGTTTCTTCGTCGTATACTTCATCCTGTGGTTCTAATACAATATAGCTTTGTTCGCCGATGTCAAAGATGGTAAGAATCTCACATGGGAGAGTAGAACCGTCTTCCAGTTCCAAGGTTACCATAACATCGCTGTCTTCCATTGCATTTTTAATGTCTTCGTTCATTTTTCTACCTCACTTTTAAATGATTTCTTTGATGTACAATTCCGGATGGGCGGACAAATCCAAATATTCCTTAGAGGAAAGGTAAAGGGTTGGTCTTGCCAAATCCTTCTTGTTCTTTAATACAATTTGTCCCAGGCTTCCATCGCTTAAACGAACATGATAATTCATATACGTATCTACAATGTGACTCAAGAAAATCGTGGTGTATTGGGTATTGTATTTGGAAAAGCCTTCTTTTTCAAAGGTATCAATTACCTCGAAGGGACAAATGGCTTCACGATATACACGATCCGTTGTCATTGCATCATATACATCCGCAATGGAGACGATAATGGAAAACGGATCGATATCTTCGGTCTGAAGTCCCAAAGGGTAACCGCTTCCGTCTGAACGTTCGTGGTGCATTAAAGCAACACGTTTAATACGAGCATCCAATGAAAGAGGCTTTAACATTTCATAACCGTATAAGGAATGTTTCTTCATGACAGAGTATTCTTCTGCAGTCAGTTTCTCCGGTTTCATAAGTACAGACTTAGGAATACGGGATTTGCCAATGTCATGAAAGAGACCACTTAAGGTAAGGGCATCCACATCTTCCTTGGAATAGTGGAGCCAACGGCCCATCAAGCGGCATAAAATAGCCACATTCAAGCAGTGAGCATAGGTGGAGGTGTCAATACCGCGAATGCAATGCAGCATTTCCAACATATGGCTTTCTCCATCCATCTCATGGAAAAGAGAGAGTATCTCGGAAAGAAGTGCCTCTTCCTCCTGCTTGTCCTTGAGGTTGGCTACATCATCAATATGAGAACGTAAAAAACGTATACTTTTTAAAAATTCCTTCTTGAAATGCTTGAATTCTACAGTGCTGCGGATACGGTCCTGATAGGAGATAAGATTGCTCTTACCGGTATCTGCATGAACTTCACCGGAATGATGATCCTGAATGGAAGCTTCTTCTACACCGTAAAATTTTAGATGATTAATGAGTTGAGGGGTCAACATCACATCCGAGCCTACAACAAGTTGCCCATTTTCAGAGTAAATGGGTGCAGCTGTTACCATACCGGATGTTAATTCGATTGTCTTTACTACCTTTATCATCGAATGTTCCCTTCTTACATTTATTGCAACTTTCTTAAGTATAAAATGATGCGTGTCGAAAGTCAAGCGATAAAACGGGAAAAATGAAGATTATGTGAATTTTTCCGTTTCCATAAAATATTTGGTATGCTATAATGTAGAACGTAAGTGATTGCCAAGGTGGCAATATGAGTGAAAGGAACAGGATATGAAAGCTTTTGAGCATATCAAAACCATAAATCATCATAAATGGCTTGTAATGACCCATTGCTTCCGCTTAGGACTTTACAAACAGGGCCTTTTGCATGATTTATCAAAATACAGCCCGGCAGAACTGATATCCGGCTGTAAGTATTATTCTCCAGGTATTAGCCCACATAATAATGCCAGAAAAAAACTGGGATATTCTACGGCGTGGCTGCACCATAAGGGAAGAAATAAACATCATTTTGAATACTGGATTGATTTTGACCTGGATAAAGGCGGTGCCTTAGGAGGAATGAAGATTCCCGTGAATTATGTTGTGGAAATGTTTGTAGACAGAGTTTGTGCATCCAAGAATTATGCAGGGAAGGCATACACCAATCAGACCCCGTTGGAATACTATAATCGCAATAAGAAAAACTACATGCTTCATCCGGATACACAGGCACTTTTGGAAGAACTTTTGACTATGCTCAGTGAAAAAGGAGAAGCAGCAACGTTTTCTTATATTCGAAAGAAAATTCTTACGGGAAAGAGAAAATATTGATTTAATAATTTAATAACTGTATTATATCGTCAGGCACTTCTGAGTCAAAGAAAAGCATCTCTCCGGTAATGGGATGAGGGAAGCTTAGGCTTTTGGCATGGAGTGCCTGTCTTTTTATATGGGTGGTATCCGGATGATACAGAAAGTCCCCGGGGAGGGGATGACCGATATGTTTCATGTGAACACGAATCTGGTGTGTTCTGCCAGTTTCTAATTGAAGTTTAATTAAACTATAATTATTTCCGCGTGAAATTGTTTCAAAATGAGTAACGGCTTCCTGCCCATTTTTAAAATCCACCTGTCTTGTAATAATAGAATCTGCTTCTCTGGCGATGGGAGCATTAATTGTACCGCTATCCGGGGTATGCCCCTTTACTCCGGCATAATAGGTACGGCTGAATAGCCCTTTCTTCATGCTGCGGGATAAAATTGCTGCGGAAAGAGGATTTTTGGCTATGACTGTTAGACCGGATGTGTCCCGGTCAAGACGATTTAGGCAACGAAAAACGAAAGGGGAGGATTCATCTTTATAATACCATGCCAAGGCGTTGGCAAGGGTATTGGTGTAATTTTTTATAGAAGGATGAATCGGCATGTTGGCAGGCTTATTGAGGACCACAATGTCTTCATCTTCGAAAAGAATGGCCAGGGGCATTTCAACCGGTTGAATATGCTCCGACGCACTCTCTTCCAAAATCTGAACCTGTATACAATCTCCGGGATGTATAAGAGCAGACAAAAAGCCCGGGGTACCGTTATGAATAAGACAGCCCGGCGTATTTTTGATTTTGGCAAGAAGGGGTTTGGAAAAGCCTTTTATTTTCAAATAATCCCGAATGGAAACGGGGGTAGTATCTATTCCGATTTCATCGAGAGAGTGTGTGTAGGTAAGTGTGCGGTTCATTGGGGTTCTCCTTGTTTTTATAGCGATTTTCTTATTTTATCATGAAAAGATAAACATGGAAAGGCACTTTCTGTAAGAGAGCTTCATAAGTTATAAAAAGCGATAGCAGGACCGAGTATGGATACTTTTTGTAAACCTCTTTGCAAGGAAGAGGAACTGGAATATATTCGCAGGATGAAGCAAGGGGATATAGGGGCGCGTAACACTTTAATTGAGCATAATCTACGGCTTGTGGCTCACATAGCCAAGAAATATCAAAGCCCGGAGGAGGACTTTGAGGATTTGATTTCTATAGGAAGCTTCGGGTTGATGAAGGCAGTAATGACTTTTGATGATAGTAAAGGAAGTAAGTTGGCCACCTACAGTGCCCGATGTATAGAAAATGAGTTGTTAATGTATTTTCGTGCAAAAAAGAAAAGAGCAAAAGATGTTTCCTTGTATGATCAGATTGGAACGGATAAAGAAGGAAATCCTTTGCAGTTTGTGGATATTATAGAGGCAGACGGTCAGGATATTTTGTCCTGCCTGGAACAAAAAGAGGATCTGGGGAAGCTTCGTGACATTATGCCGGCGCTTTTAAACAAGCGGGAGCTATATGTTATAACCAAACGTTACGGAATGGATGACGGGCAGCCACGGACCCAGAATGAGGTGGCGGCAAAATTGGGAATCTCCCGTTCTTATGTGAGTCGATTGGAAAAAAGAGCTTTGGGAAAATTACAAAAGCACTTGAAAAAATAAAAAAGTATGATAGGATAAGATTATCGCTTTTATTATTGCGGCGCCATTTGGCGCCGGTCTTTGAGAAATTATTTCTCCCCAATCGGGGAACTGTTTCATCTTTTAGTAAAAAGAAAACAGGAGAAACTATGTTAGGAAAAACAACTACAGTAATGCTGTCCGGTTTGGAGGGTATTATAATTTCAGTGGAGTGCGACGTGTCGGAAGGCATGCCGGGCTACTTTTTGGTGGGTTATCTTGGGGCAGAGGTGAAGGAAGGAAAAGAAAGAATCCTTTCTGCTTTGAAAAACTCAGGCTGTCATTTGCCTGCAAAAAAAGTAACCATGAACCTGTCTCCGGCAGGTATTCACAAAAACGGTACCGTATTTGATTTGGCTATGGCAGTTGCTTTGGCGGCGGCTCATGGTTTTTGTAACTATCAAAAAATGATGGAAGTGGTGCTTCTGGGAGAACTGTGTCTAAACGGAGAGGTTGCGGGAGTTCGCGGAATTTTACCCATGTTGCTTACTGCGAAAAAGCAGGGCTATCGTTATGCGGTGGTCCCGAAGAAAAATGCCAACGAAGCCGCCATGGTTTCGGATATGTGTGTGTTACCGGTGGAACATATTTCACAGGTTCTTGGTATGTTTCAGGATTCTTGTGCTTTTGAAAAACAACTGCGGGTTTCAGAACAACAGCCAACAGTAAGGGAATATGAAAAAGAAGGACTTCATCCGGATTTTGCAGAAATTCGCGGACAACAAATGGTAAAAAGGGCCTGCGAAGTTGCAGTTAGTGGAAAGCACAATCTGTTGCTTATTGGTCCTCCGGGAACCGGAAAATCCATGTTGGCAAATGCCATGGCAGGTATTTTACCCCCTTTATCCTATGAAGAAAAACTGGAAGTGACCTCCCTTTACAGCATTAGCGGATTACTTCCTGAATCAGAGCGATTGATGGATGAACGTCCCTTTCGAATGCCACATCATAAAACGACGCCAAAAGGACTGGTGGGAGGTGGAACACCCGTTACTCCGGGAGAGTTAAGTCTTGCAAACAGAGGAATTTTGTTTTTGGACGAGCTTCCGGAATTTGGGGTACAAACTCTGGAGGTTTTAAGGCAACCCTTGGAGGAAGGTGTGGTACATATTTCCAGAGCCGGTGGAAGCTATACATTTCCGGCGGATGTGACTCTGGTGGCGGCGATGAATCCTTGTCCCTGCGGATATTTCCCGGATTTTAGCCGCTGCCATTGCACTCACACGCAGATACACAGGTATCTAAGTAAAATCAGTGGTCCCTTGCTTGATCGGTTCGATATGTGTATCCAAGTTCATGCTTTAAACTATCAGGAATTGACCTTGACCAAAGGGGTGGAAAGTTCAAAAGATATCAGCGAACGGGTTACAAAAGTCCATGAAATTCAAAAAGAACGGTTTCAGAATGAAGGTTTCTTCTTCAACGGTCAGATGAAGGAACCCTTCATCAGTCGATATTGCAATCTTTCGCCGGAACTGGGTGCGTATATGAAAGGATATTATGAGCGACACAAGCTTACTGCCAGAAGTTACCATCGTATCTTAAAGGTTGCCCGAACCATTGCGGATATGAAAGGGCATGAGGACATTGATAAATCGGATTTAATGGAAGCATTTTGTTATAGGGAGGATATTAGCGGATGGAAGTAGAGGGCATGCTTTTGTTTTCCATTATGGATGGAATCGGATACCAAAAACAGCAGATTTTATTAAATCGTTTTCCGGATTTTGCAGCGTTGATGAATGCGGATGAGAAAAGGCTTCGAGACATTTCTGTTTTGTCGGAAAAAGATGTTGCCTGCATCCTTCATCACCAAAGACATCCGGAACTACTGACTGATTTCAGGCATAAAATGAAAAAAGAAGGGATAGGCTATATCAGCAGAGAAGAAAAGGAATATCCGGCAAGGTTAAAAGTGCTTCCGGATCCACCTTGTGGCATTTTTTATAAAGGCAGATTGCCTTGCCCGAAAACAAAGCAAATTGCCATGGTGGGAGCCAGAATGTGCTCCCCCTATGGTAAAAAATATGCTGCGGAAATTGCCAAAGCATTGGTTGGCGCCGGAGCATCGGTGATTAGCGGTATGGCAAGAGGAGTGGATGGTATTTCTCAGGAAGCGGCTCTTGATGCGGGGGGAGAAACCTTTGGTATTCTGGCAGGGGGAGTGGATCAAATTTATCCTCCCGAACATAGGGAATTATATCAAAGGATTTGTGAAAACGGTGGAATAATCAGTGAGTATCCACCGGGGATTGCTCCTGCCAGAGGAATGTTTCCCAGAAGAAATCGAATAATCAGTGCCCTGGCGGATGCCCTCATTATAATAGAAGCAAGGGCAAAATCCGGCTCTCTTATAACCGGAGATTTTGCCTTGGAACAGGGAAAGGATATTTTTGTTCTTCCCGGACGACTGGGAGATCCGTTAAGTGTTGGCTGCAATGCCTATATTAAGCAGGGAGCGGGGATTATTACTTCCATTGAAGAATTACTTTTGGAACTTGGTTTATCATCCGGAAAAATAAATGAAGAGAAAATGAAAAATAATTTTGCACTTGAAAAAGAAGATTCTTTGGTGTATAGTTGTCTACGTCTTGTGCCGAAAACATTAGAAGAGTTACTGGAAGAAACTAAACTGCCCCTGTTGGCAGTCATAGAAAGTGCACAAAGACTTACAGATTTTGGATTAGCTGAAGAAGTGTATAAGAATCAATATAGTAGGAGTAGATAGTAGTGGCTAAGAATTTGGTAATTGTGGAGTCACCTGCCAAGGTGAAGACAATCAAGAAATTTTTGGGAAGTAATTATGAGGTTACGGCAAGTAACGGTCATGTAAGAGACCTGCCGAAGAGCTCTCTGGGAATCGATGTAGAGCATGATTTTGAACCGAAATATATTACTATCCGTGGAAAGGGAGAAGTGCTTGCGAAACTTCGTAAAGAAGTAAAAAAGGCAGATAAAATCTATCTCGCAACGGACCCTGACCGAGAAGGAGAAGCAATTTCCTGGCATTTATATCATGCCTTGAAACTGCAGGATAAAGCGGTTTACCGCATCAGTTTTAACGAAATTACCAAGCAGGCGGTGAAGGAATCCTTAAAACAGGCACGTCAGATTGATATGAATCTAGTGGATGCCCAGCAGGCAAGAAGAATTCTTGATCGAATGGTGGGTTATCGAATCAGCCCCTTGTTATGGATGAAGGTTAAGCGTGGATTGAGCGCAGGTCGTGTCCAGTCCGTAGCTCTTCGCATGATTTGCGACAGGGAAGAGGAGATTAACGCTTTTATCCCACAGGAATACTGGAGTATTGATGTTCGCCTGAAATTTGAAAAACGAACCATGCTTGCCAAGTTTTCAGCCAAAACCAATAAGCTTGAGGAAATCCGCAATGAGCAGGAAGCTCTGAAAATCCGACAGGAATTGGAAAAAAGCAATTTTGTTGTGGATGATGTAAAACACGGAGAGCGTGTGAAGAAATCTCCGGTACCTTTTACCACCAGTACTCTTCAGCAGGAAGCTGCAAAAGTGCTGAACTTTTCCACCCAAAAGACCATGCGGATTGCCCAGCAGTTGTACGAAGGAATTGATATTAAAGGAATGGGAACCATCGGTCTTATTACTTACCTGCGTACGGACTCTACCCGTGTTTCCGAGGAAGCAGTGGCAAGTACAGCAGAATTTATTAAAGAACGTTATGGTGAAAATTATCTTCCGGGAAATCATGCGGAAAGCAAGACAAAGGGAAAGATTCAGGATGCTCACGAAGCCATTCGCCCTTCTGATGTGAATCGTATGCCTGCAGATTTGAAGGATTCTTTAAGTAGGGATCAGTATCGTCTGTATCAGCTTATTTGGAATCGGTTTGTGGCAAGCCAGATGGCAGATGCCAGATATGATACCGCAAGTTGTAAGATTAAAGCCGGAAAATATATTTTGACTGCATCCACTTCTAAAGTAAGCTTCCCGGGATTTATGGATGTATATACCAATGACACTGACGAGAAAGGCGAAAACAAGAGTCTTGTTTCTTCATTGGTTCCGGGAGAGGAATTGAAGATGGATGAGGTTGTGACTGAACAGCATTTTACCCAGCCGGCGCCTCACTATACCGAGGCGTCTTTGGTTAAAACTATGGAAGAGTTGGGAATCGGACGTCCAAGTACCTATGCACCGACTATTTCCACCATTATTGCCAGACGCTATATCACAAAAGAGAACAAGAATCTCTACGTGACAGAACTGGGAGAAGTGGTAAACAAAATCATGAAGGAAGCTTTTGCTAAGATTGTGGATGAAACCTTTACTGCAGACATGGAAGAGGAACTGGATAAGGTGGCAGAAGGTGAGCAGGACTGGAAGAATATCGTTCGGAAATTCTATCCGGATTTGGAGAAATCCGTAGGAGCGGCAGAACGTGATTTGGAAAAAGTGACGATTGAGGACGAGCTTTCTGAGGAGTTCTGTGAGGTTTGCGGCCGTCAAATGGTAATTAAATACGGTCCGCACGGAAGATTTTTGGCATGCCCGGGATTCCCGGATTGTCGTTTTACCAAGCCATATTTGGAAAAAATCGGAGTGGCTTGTCCGAAATGCGGAAAAGAGATTGTTTTACGCAAGACCAAAAAAGGAAGAAAGTTCTATGGGTGTGAAAGCAATCCGGATTGCGATTTTATGTCCTGGCAGAAACCGGCTGCGGAGAAATGCCCACAGTGCGGCGGATATATGCTGGAAAAAGGCAATAAATACGTGTGCGCGGACGAAAAATGTGGCTTTATTCAAGAAAAGAGTGGAAAATAATATAAAAGTTAGTGAATTTTCGAGAAAGTTCTTGAATTGTTGAAATATATATGCTATTATTGATACGCAATGATTTTTATGATAAAAGGAGGTAGTTCGCATGAGTGTGCAGTTGCTGGATAAGACGCGCAAAATTAATAAATTGTTGCATAATAACAACTCATCTAAGGTTGTATTTAACGATATCTGCTGCGTGTTGACGGAAATCCTGAACTCCAATGTCCTTGTAATCAGTAAGAAGGGCAAGGTGCTGGGAACCAGTGTGTGCAAAGGAATCGATGAGATTGGTGAACTCATAGTCGATGAGGTCGGTGGATTTATTGATCCGTTATTAAATGAGAGACTTCTGGGTATTCTTTCTACAAAAGAAAATGTGAATTTAGAGACCTTAGGCTTTATATCTGGCGATATAGAATCTTTCCGTGCAATTATAACACCTATTGATTTTGCCGGGGAGAGATTAGGAACCTTGTTCTTATACAAGAAGGATTGTTCCTATGATATTGACGATATTGTTTTAAGTGAGTATGGCACAACAGTGGTTGGTCTTGAAATGATGCGTTCCGTAAATGAAGAGAATGCAGAGGAATCCAGAAAGATTCAGGTGGTGAAATCGGCAGTATCCACTTTGTCTTTCTCCGAATTGGAGGCCATTATTCATATTTTTGAAGAATTGGAAGGAAACGAAGGAATTCTTGTAGCAAGTAAGATTGCAGATCGTGTAGGTATTACACGTTCCGTTATCGTAAATGCACTTCGTAAGTTTGAGAGCGCAGGAGTTATCGAATCCCGTTCTTCCGGTATGAAGGGTACCTATATCAAAGTATTAAACGATTATATTTTTGAGGAACTTGAAGGGATTAAAAGACAGAACAATTAATTGATTGTGTTCTAAATGTGATCAATGTGGTTACATCAAGAAGGAAAATGTGAACAAAAATTCACATTTTCCTTCTTTTTTGATTTTTAACAGTATTTTCACTGTTTTCTTGGGGTTCAGACGACAGGATAATACAATATATTGTAAAAAAGGACAAAAACCCCCTTGTTTTTTTCCATATATCGGATATAATAAAAAAAGAATGGAGTACCCATGAAAATTAGGAGGGTAGTGTATGATTAACAGCGGAATTTATGATTATATCAATGTGCTGGACAAAGCAGCTGATGCAAGCTATTTGCGTAATCAGGCCATTGCAAATAATATCGCCAATGATGATACGCCGGGATACAAGCGCGTGGATTTAGACTTTCAGAGCGTATTGGCAAGAGAAATCGGTAAGACCAAATATGTCAGTCTTGATCAGAAGATTAAGAAAGTCGATCTTTCTCACTTAAATGTGAAGATTGAGAAGGATGCAAGTGCTTTTCCTTTTTCCTACCGAATTGATGGGAATAATGTAGATATGGATACCGAGAATGTGGAGCTTGCGGCGAACCAGATCGTGTATCAGGGATTGACCGACAGTATGGGACAGGAGTTTAATCGAATCAAACAGGCAATGAGTTAGGAGGATATGTATGTCAGTTTTTCAAGCATTTAATATCAACGCGTCCGGTTTGACCGCCCAGCGATTCAGAACAGATGTAATTGCGGAGAATATCGCAAATGTCAAGACCACAAGAACTCAGGACGGAACACCTTATCGTAGACAGGTTGTTACCTTTAAGGAGAAAGATGTTACCGAGTTCAGCCACGTGTTACGTAATACACGAAATGCGGCAGTGGGTAACGGTGTGAAGGTTGCAACCCTTCAGAATGATTATGAGAGTGATTTTATTATGGCATACGATCCGTCTCATCCCGATGCGGACGAGAATGGATATGTTTCCTATCCGAATGTAAATATCGTAACGGAAATGACTAACCTCATTGATGCAACCCGTTCTTATGAAGCAAACGCAACGGCCTTTGATGCCAGCAAGAGCATGATGACTACGGGATTGAGCATGGGTAAGAACTAAGGAGGAGAAGATAAATGGATGCAATTGGTAGTACATTAACCGCTGTTACAGGCGTATATAATTCTCCGGGAAGTTTGCCCAGCGTAAATCATTCTCCGAAGAATCAGGAGAACGGTTTTCAGAAGGTATTTCAGTCTGCATTGGATATGTTAAACGAGACCAGTGATTTACAGAATAAGGCAGAATCTGCCGAGATTCAATTCGCTCTGGGGCTTTCAAATAATACTCACGACTTACAGGTGGCACAACAGAAAGCGAACATTGCATTGCAGTATACCATTGCAGTACGAGACAAAGCAATGGATGCGTATAAGGAGATTATGAACATGTCCTTATAAGGACGGTGAACTGTCAGGCGGGAGATAACAATGGATAAGATTCTTGAGAAAATAAAAGAGATCATCAATCGAATTATCGAGTGGTGGAAACGGTTTACAAAGAAACAGAAAATCCTGTTGGGAGGACTTGCGGCAACGGTTGTAATTGCCCTTGCCATTCTTGCGGTTGTGATGACAAGACCGACCTACAAGACCTTGGTGGTAGCGGAAAGTACCAAGGAAGCTGCCAATATTAAAGAACTTTTGGATGCGGACTCCAGTATTGATTACAAGATTATGGATGATGACCTTACTTTTAAGGTTAACGAGAAGAATGAGACTGCAGCCAAATATATTCTTGGAACCAATAAGATTGTATCGGATGATTACACCTTGGATGATGTAGTTGACGGTAGCTTTAGTACAACTGAGGCGGATAAGACCAAGAAGTATCAGCTTTATTTAGAGAAACAGTTGGCAGATGATTTGTCCAATATGGATAATATCGCCAGTGCGCAGGTTAACCTTTCCATCCCTATTGATGATGGAACCATTCTTGCAAGGGAACAGAGCACCTACGCAGCAATTACTTTGGAGCTTGATAAAGATTTAGAGGATGGTCAGGCAGAGGGAATTGCCAAGTTTGTGGCAACAGCGGTTGGTAATGATGATACTGAGGCGGTTACCATTTTGGATAACGAGGCCAATGTTTTGTTTGCCGGTGGTGATGAATCCACCAATGCAGGTGTTATTGCTAAACAGAGTGACCAGAAGAGCAAAGAAAGCAACCGTGTGAAGAAGGAAGTACGAAATGTACTTTTAGGAACCAACGTTTTTGATAATGTGGAAGTCGGTTTGAATCTGGATATGGATTTTACCAACAAGACCACTACAAGAACGGAATATGACATTCCGGAGAGCCGTGATGAAGGCTATCTTACCAGTGAATCCACCTATGAAAATGAAACCATAGGCGGAACCCAGGGTGTTCCCGGAACGGATAGTAACGATCAGGATACCACGTATGTTATTGATGATAATGGAACTACAAGTTCCACCACAACCGATACCAGTAAGCAGCACGCGTTAAATGAAACTCATACAGAGGTTATCGATAAAGGTGGTACCATCAATAAGGAGAATTCCAGTATTGCGGTAACTGCCATTACTTACAAATATTATAACGAAGATACCATGAAGAAGTCCGGCGAACTGAAGGATAAGACCTTTGATGAGTTTGTCAGCGCCAACAACGAGCGTAAGCAGATTGAGGTGTCGGATGATTACATACAGATGGTTGCACAGACCACCGGATTCCCGGAAGCAAACATTAAGATTGTAGCTTATGAGGTACCTTACTTTGAGTACTCCACCGGAAGCGGCAGAACCATTGCAGATTACATTGAAATTGCATTGGCGGTTCTTATTTTTGCATTATTGGGTTATGTGGTATTTCGGAGTACCAGACCGGACAAGGTGGAGGAAGAAGAGCAGGAGCTTTCTGTTGAATCCTTGTTAGAGTCTACCAAGTTGGAAGAGAAATTAGAGGATATCGGCTATACTGAGAAGTCGGAGATCCGAATACTGATAGAGAAATTTGTGGATGAGAAGCCGGAAGCGGCGGCGTCCTTACTGAGAAACTGGCTGGAAGAGGAGTGGGAGTAAACCATGGCAAAAGATGAATTGTCCGGGGTGCAGAAAGCAGCGATATTGCTAATTTCCCTTGGACCGGAGAAATCCGCACAGCTTTTTAAGCACCTGAAAGAAGAAGAAATTGAGACATTGACCCTTGAAATTGCCAATACTCGTAGTGTATCTCCGCAAGACAAAGAGGATGTATTAAATGAGTTTTATCAAGTTTGTCTCGCTCAGCAGTATATTGCAGAAGGTGGTATCGGATACGCAAGAGATCTTTTGGAGAAGGCTTTGGGAGATGAGGAAGCGCAGGCAGTTATTTCCAGACTTACTGCATCCTTACAGGTTCGTCCTTTCGAATTTGTTCGTAAGGCAGATCCGTCTCAGGTATTGAACTTCATCCAGGATGAGCATCCGCAGACGGTAGCGATGATTCTTTCCTATTTGTCACCGAACCAGAGTTCCATGATTTTAAGTGCTTTGAGTCCGGATAAGCAGGCAGATGTTGCAAAGCGTATTGCCATGATGGACAGAACCAGTCCGGATATCATTAAGGAAGTGGAGTCTGTGTTGGAAAGAAAGCTTGCATCCCTGATCAATCAGGATTACACCATTGTTGGTGGTGTCGATGCCATTGTAAATATTTTGAATACCGTAGACCGCAGTACAGAGAAACATATTATGGAGACCTTGGAAATCGAAGAGCCGGAGCTTGCTGATGAAATCCGTAAGAAGATGTTCGTATTCGAAGATATTCTTCTTCTGGACGACCGTGCAATTCAGCGTGTATTGCGTGACGTAGACAACAAGGAATTAGGTGTTGCTTTGAAGGTTGCCAACGACGAGGTAAAGGGAGTTGTATTCAAGAACCTTTCCAAACGTTTGGCTGCTATGATCCAGGAAGACATGGAATTCATGGGACCTGTTCGTATGAAGGATGTAGAAGAAGCACAGCAGAAGATTGTTGGTATTATTCGTAAGTTAGAGGACAGCGGCGAGATTGTAATCTCCCGTGGTGGAGGAGACGAGATCATTGCGTAATCTTGTAAAACAAAGAAACATTGTAAATACTTCCGGTGAAACACGTGTGATTAATTCTAACGTGAAGATGGAAGAAATACTTGGCAAATTTAACAATCCTGAGGACTTTTCCCCGGGATTGTTTGCTACAGAGTTAGAAGTTGAAGGATTTGAAGGGGAAGAGAATCCCGGCGTGGAACAGCTTGTCCAGGATAACCCGGATGGAATATCCTATTCTGAAGAGGAGATGCCGGAAGAAATGACGGCTCCGGAACCAGAAATCCCTCAGATTGATATGGATGCGATTTTGGAGAAGGAAGAGCAGATTCTTGCGGAAGCCAGAGCAAGGGCTGAGGAAGAAGCGGAAGCCATTAAACAGCAGGCGTTGGAAGATGCAACCATGCAGGCGGAAGAAACCCTTACTTTAAGACGGCAGGAGTTGGAAGAAGAGTTTCAGCAGGCACAGCTTCATTTACAGCAGTCCTATGAACAGCAGATTAGTTCTATTGAAGCCGACATGGTGGATACGTTTCTGGATGTCTTTAAAGAGGTTCTTCATGTGGAGGTTACGGATTATCGGGACATTATGATGGATTTAATTAAGTCCACACTTCTTAAGGCTGATAACCCGAAGGAACTATCCATTCAGGTGGGAGAAGAGAACTTTGAACAGGTGAAGGAAGAACTTCCGGCACTGAAGGAACTGTTAGGAGAAGATGCGAAGCTGGAGATTTTGAAGAATAGTCAGCTTGGTCCTAAGGACTGTAAGATAGAAACAGATTTCGGTATTTACGACTGTGGATTTGATGTGCAGTTAAAGAATCTGTGTAATCGTATTCGATTACTAAGCCAATGGAAGAATAAGGAGTAGACACCTTTGGAACTTACAAAGTATGAAGCATTGAAACAAGAGAGTTTTTTCTCGCATCTGGGAAAGGTGGTCAAGATTGTTGGTTTGACCATTGAATCCATTGGACCGGATGCCAAATTGGGTGATTTATGCTACATAATGACAGGCGGCGAAGACGACGAAGCCATAGCATGTGAAGTGGTGGGCTTCCGTGAGAACCGCCTTATTCTTATGCCCTTCGATTCTACAGATGGAATCGGTGTGGGTTGCCAGGTAGAAAATACCGGTCATCCTCTGCAAGTGCAGGTTTCAGATGACCTTTTAGGACATACATTAGATGGAATCGGACGTCCTACGGATACGGATGAACCGATTTACGGAACCCCTATGCCGGTAGAAGCAATGCCGCCGGACCCCATGAAACGTAAGATCATTGACGAAGTCTTACAATTGGGAGTGAAGGCAGTCGATGGTCTTATTACCGTTGGTAAAGGACAGCGTATCGGAATTTTTGCCGGTTCCGGTGTTGGAAAGAGCACCTTGTTAGGTATGTTTGCTCGGAACACGAAGGCAGATATTAACGTTATTGCATTGATTGGAGAGCGTGGTCGTGAGGTTCGGGAATTCATTGAAAGAGATCTTGGACCGGAAGGTATGGCACGCTCGGTAGTGGTTATTGCAACTTCCGATAAACCGGCCTTGATTCGTAACAAGGCGGCAAAGACCGCTACAGCTATTGCGGAATATTTTAGAGCCCAGGGCAAGGATGTTTTGCTTATGATGGACTCTATGACCCGTTTTTCCATGGCACAAAGAGAAATCGGTCTTGCCAGTGGAGAACCGCCGGTAACGAGAGGATATCCCCCAAGTGTTTATGCGGAAATGCCAAGGTTACTGGAACGCGCCGGTACTTCCGATGTGGGTTCCATAACCGGTCTATATACCGTCTTGGTAGATGGAGACGATTTTAATGAGCCCATTACCGATACCGCTCGTGGTATTTTAGATGGCCATATTGTTTTAAATCGTAAGCTGGCCCAGAAGAACCAATATCCAGCCATTGATATTTTGGCAAGTATCTCCCGTGTTATGAGTTCCATTGTGGGACCGGAGCAGAAGAAGGCGGCAGGACAATTTAAGAACACATTATCCACGTATAATGATGCGGAGGATTTAATCAATATCGGAGCCTATAAGCGAGGTAGTAATCCGAATATTGACTATTCCATTGATAAGATTGATCAGATTTTAGACTTCATCAAACAGGGTACCCACGATCAGTACGAATTTGATGAGGAAATTGAGATGTTGAAGGCTATTTTTGCAGACGCAGAGTAAGGAGGATGTGAATGAAGAAGTTTGTATATTCCATGCAAAGCATTCTGAATCTGCAGTATAAGATAGAAGAACAGCAAAAAGCGTCCTTTCGGGAAGCCAGTGAGAAACTCAGGGCGGAAGAGGAACGGTTGCGAGAGCTGATGAATCAGCAGAGTGAGTATGAAGATCAACTCAAAGAGTTAATGAACGGAGTACTGGATCTGCCGGGAGTTCGTGTGAAGAAGCACGATATTGACATAATGAAGAGCCGTGTGAGAACCCAGATGTTGAACGTTCACATGGCAGAGAAGAATATGGAAGCGGCCCGGATTCGCTTGACACAGGCGATGATTGACCGAAAGACACAGGAACGCATGAAAGAAAAAGCGTTTGATGCATATAAGATTGAGCTTGCTCAGGAAGAATCCAAAGAGATTGACCAGTTAGTAAGTTACAAACATTCTGTATAAGGCGGTGAAGATATGGCGGACATGTTACCAGAAGAGGATGACAAGGAATTAGATCCCAAGGAAGTAAAGAAAGCGGAGAAAGCCAGAAAGAAAGAAGAGAAGGCACTTCGTAAAAAAGAGAAAAAAGAAGCGAAAGAGGCTGCAGCCAAGGAGGCGGAAGAAGCAGAGAACCAACAGGAGTCTGCAGGTGGAAAGATTGTAATCGTTTTGGTTACTATAGTAATTATTGCCATCTGGCTTGGTATTTTTGCCCTGCTTATTAAGTGGGATGTTGGAGGTTTTGGGTCTTCTGTATTATATCCGGTATTAAAGGACGTTCCATATGTGAACAAGATTTTGCCGGAAGTGGAAGGGGATAAAGAAAATGACCCTTACGCTTATTCTTCCATAGAAGAGGCTGTGAAACGGATTAAACAGCTGGAGAAACAGCTTGAAAAAGCCAAGAAAGCTTCCGGATCGGATGATGATACCATCTCCAAATTAGAGGATGAAGTGGCCCGTTTACAGGTATTCGAGAAGAATCAAACGGAATTTGAAAAAACAAAAGCAAAATTCTATGAAGAGGTTGTTTTTGGAGACAAAGCACCCGATATAAAAGAGTATAAGGCTTACTATGAGTCTATCGATCCGAAGAATGCTGAACAGCTTTATAAGCAGGTTATTGCACAGATTCAGGATGATGAAGATGTAGCGGATTATGTAAAAGCATATTCGGAGATGAAGCCAAAGGCCGCTGCCGGAATTATGGAGAAGATGACGGACAACTTACCGTTAGTTGCCAAGATTCTTAAGAACATGAAGGCAGGCGCAAGAGGTGATATTCTGGCTGCCATGGACGCTGAGATTGCCGCTAAGGTAACGAAGCTGATGGAACCGTGATAGCCTGGATATAGATACAATTTCATATGGAAAGGAGGACGAGGAATGACTGATTCTAAAATCCAGTTTTTTACATCCATGATTATGAATGTAAACAAGACCGATATCGCCACCGCAGCCAATGAAGCAGTAAACGCTTCCCTTCCTCAGTTCGGCAACGTACTAAGCAATGCCGGATCCGAGAAAATGCAAATGCGGCAAACCGATGCAGGTCAAGAGTTATTTCCTCAGCTTACCAAGACCCAGGGAGGGCAGGAAGCCACTGCAAGGACGCAGTCTAAAAGTACTCCACAGGTAAAGGCTGAAAGCAGCGGAGCTAAAGTGAAATTTGAGCAGAAGCTTCAGCAGGCAAAAGAAAAAGCAGAAACTTTACCGGACAATGTGGAAGATGTTATGGCGCAGCTGAACACCGCCATTGTGCAGACAGTGTGCGAAGGCCTGAATGTGAAGGAAGAGGATCTGGTAGCCGCTCTTGATGAGTTGGGATTATCCATTACCGATCTTTTGGATTCCTCCAATCTGGCACAGGTATTTTCTTACTTTTCTGAAGAAGCTCCGCTGGTTGAGGTGTTACTTAACACCGATTACTTACAGACAGTGGACAATTTAACGGTAGCAACCGCTGAAGTGTTGAATGAATTTGAGATGACGCTTCCGGAATTTACCCAGCTTCTTGAGAATGTAAAGAACCAGATGCCGCAGCTTGTAGAACCGCAAGCAGTTGTGGAGCCACAGGTAGAGGAAGTGGTACAGACAGTTCCGACAGAAGGGTTGGAAGTTGCAAGTGCTGAAGCTTCACAGGAGGTAATGGCTTCTGAAGAGGTAGTGCCTGAAGCAGTTGTAGCGGAAGAAACTGTTACGAACCCGGAGAACAAGCCGGTAGTAATGGAAGCCGTTAAGACCGAAGTGATTCGGGATGACCGTCCGGTGGCAGAAGAACCACAGACAGAGATGGTGGAAGAAGTTCCTGAGGAGAATGTAGCAATTGTATCTGAGAAGACAGATGCAAATGCGGAATCCCAAGAAGATGAAGGAAATGATCTTTCCCAGAATCTTTCCAAACTCTTCGAGAAGAAGCCGGTGAAGAATGATGTAGAGCATCATACTGAACCAGTGCATGCACAGGCGCATGTGGAAACTCAGACCATGGTAACAGCGGAAGGAACCACCGTTACTACGGAAAGCGTGAAGGTAGTAGATTTACAGAATCTTGTTACAGAGATTACAAACTACATCCGGATGCACGCAGTTGGAAATGAAATTTCCTCCATCGAAATGCAGCTTACACCTGCGAATCTTGGTAAAGTTCTCGTGGAAGTGGTTACCAATCAGGGGGAAATTACTGCAAGAATTGCAACCCAGACCGAAGCTGCGAAAGAAGCAATGGAAGCCAACATGGTTACATTGAAAGACAACCTGGAATCTCAGGGAATTAAGGTAAATGCAGTTGAAGTTACTGTAGAGACCCACAGTTTTGAAGAGAATCTTCAGGAAGACGGTAGCAAGGAACAGGAACAGCTTAGAAGAGAGCAGGAAAAAGAGAATCGTCGCAACAACTTAAACCTTAATGAAATGACTTTAGAAGACTTAGAAGGTCTTATGAGTGAAGAGGACATGGTAGTAGCGAAGATGATGAAAGACAATGGAAACGTCATGAATGTAGGCGTTTAGAAAGGAGTAAGCGTATGGCAATTACCGCAATCGTAGATCAGGGTAAGATCGTGAATAACGGACAGCCGGATAGTGCGAAAGAAACAACCAAGACCAGTAACGGCGCTGCTACACAGGATATGTTTTTACAGCTTTTGGTTGCTGAAATGAAATATCAGGATCCGTTAGAGCCAACATCCAATACAGAGTGGATTGGACAGTATGCGACTTTTACACAGATCGAGCAGAGTACGGCAATGCAGGGAAGCATGAAGCAGATGGAAGCATCTCAGCTTGTTGGTAAGCAGGTAATCATGAAGAGTACCAATAACCTTACCGGCGAAACCAATTACTTCAGCGGCATGGTAGATTACATGTATGTAGAAGAAGGAAAGGTTTACTTATCTGTAAACAATGAACTTTACAGCATTGATGATTTGGACACCGTAGTGGATCCGGATTATATGGATGCAGTACAGGGTGGCAAAGATATTGATGCTATGTTGGCGAAGTTACCGGCTGTTAAATCCATTAACTATCATCAGGAGGGTAATCTGATTATGCAGATTCGTCAGAAGTATGAGACCATGAATGATTACCAGAAGAGCTTCGTTAATAAAGATTCTGTGAAATTGCTGGAGGAATACGAAGCAAGACTTAAGGAAATCGAGCCGGAACCCGATACAGATAATAGCACTGGTGAACAGGAATCCGGAAGTACAGAAGGTACAGGAAACACCGAAGGCACAACCAATAATGAAGGTGCAAATGGTGACAACAATACCAACGGAGATACCGGAAACCAGCCGTAGCCGAAAATGGAATTTCAGGCAGGAAAAGGAGAGTAAAATATGGGAATTGATAAATTACATAACCAGTTTGCCTCCATTGAACAGGTCACTGATCAATACCTGAATCAAAAGACCACGGTGGGAAGCGCGTCCCAAACCTTTAATGGCTTAACCTTTGAAGAGATTTTAAGGCAGAAGAAACATCCGGAAGAACTTCGTTTTTCCAAACATGCGGAGAATCGTTTAAGCGACCGGAACATTACCTTATCAAAGGAGCAGCTGAATCGATTGAATTCAGGTGCAAGGAAGGCATCGGAGAAAGGAATCAATGAGTCTTTAGTTATGGTAGATTCCTTAGCTTTTATCGTAAATGTGAAGAACAATACGGTAATCACAGCAATGGATTCTACAGATTCCAATGAAAACATTTATACAAATATTGATGGGGCTGTAATCATGTAGCTGGACCGATAAGGAAGCACTTCATCTTTGAATGACGGATAAGATGAATTACAATAGCCCCTCCAATGAAGGAGGAAATGACCTATGATGAGATCATTATATTCTGGTGTTGCCGGATTAAAGACACATCAGACCAAAATGGACGTTATCGGTAATAACATCGCTAACGTAAACACAGTTGCGTTCAAATCCACATCTGTAAACTTCAACGAAATTTATTATCAGACCACCCAGGGTGCCAGCGGACCAAACGCTAACACAGGTGCCGGCGGTGTCAATGCTAAGCAGATTGGTCTTGGCGTTGCTATGGCATCTACCATGGTTAACATTAAGCAGGCCGGAGCTACCCAGACCACCGGTGGTGCATTCGATATCAAAATCAATGGCGACAGCTTCTTCATCGTAAACGATGGAACCAAGAACATGTTTACCCGTGCAGGTTCCTTCTATGTGGATGCAGCAGGTAACCTTGCTATGACCTCTACCGGTTACAACGTAATGGGATGGCAGGTAGATGAAGAAACTGGTCTGATTAAGAAAGATACTGTTTCTGCTCTTCGTATTATGTCAGCAAAGAACATGACCTCTGCTCCGGAAGCTACACAGAAAGCGGTAGCAACAGGAGTATTGGATGCGAACTCCAAAGCAACCAAAACTGATCAGGGTTATATTATGAACCTGAATTTCTATGATGATTTGGGTTATCAGTATACTGCAAAGTTTAAAGTTACAGAATCCGGAACCGATCATATTTACAATGTATGTCTGACAGACGTGTTGGATAGCAATTCCAAGACCGTTATTACCGGTCAGCATACTGCAGGTGAATTATTTGGTGTAGCGGATCCGACAGCCAATGATTCCGGTGCATTACTTGCTGGAAAGAAATTTATTGATCCTACGAAAAATGAAAAATATGGTGGGGCAAAAACCTGGCAGAATTTCATTAATAAATTAAACAATACGAATACTCAGGATGCAGAACTTGACCTTGCGACTGCTGCGGATGCAACCTCTGGATTGGTGGTAATTGGTGCAAACGGAGATGCGGTTACAAAAGTTAAGGTGACTAAAACGGATGGAACAGAGGCAGAAGAAGATTTAGTACTTACACCATACTATGTTTTGAAAGAGTCCAATGAAAAGATGGTTGAAGGTGGCTACTATTTTACGGATCAGAACGGTAAGTTTTATGCTCTTCATGAAACCAAGACAGATACTGATGGCAAGGTTACCATGATGAAATTTGTTGCTCTTGACAATTCTCAGGATGATTATGCAAATACCGTATCCAGTGAGAAGTTCCGCTTAAGAGAGTTTTATGCAGATAATTTTGCTGGTATCGACCCGGATATTTATATTGACGGAAGTTCCAAAGCTAGCGATGCCACATCCTATTATGATACTTTAACAATTGGACAGTATTCCTTTAAGACGGTTTCGCCATATCGACTTTCAATTGATACTAATGGGAAATATACCCTCACTAAGGATGGCGCAGAAATAGCAAAAGAACTTACTCCGGCTCAATTACAGAATTACTTGGTGGACCCGGAAATCTTTTCCACCACAGCCAGCACGAAGGTTATCACAGATTTGTTGGCACCGTATAAAACTGCTGATAAGTTCCCGGATGGAGTTGCCACACTTAAGGCTGATTGCTATGATACATATGTTGCGGGAATTACCGGTACATCTTACTACAATCAGGTAGAGTACGATGCAGGAGACGGTACCTTTGTCAGCATCGGTAAAGCGGATTCTGCAGTATTGGCAATGTCCAATCTTGGACCGCAGTTCAAGAATATTAGTATTGACTTTACGCAGACAACCAACTATAACAATGGTGGTTCCTCTACATTAGGAATGGACAGAGGTGACAAGGATGGCAAGGATGCCGGTAAGAAGCTTGGTGCCATGACCGGAATTTCCATTGATAAAGATGGTATGGTATTCGGTTCTTACGACAATGGTAATACTGTGCTTTTGGCTCAGATTGCAGTTGCAAACTTTGCTAACGCTTCCGGTCTTGAGAAGGTAGGAGAGAACTGCTACCAGACAACCTTGAACTCCGGTGAGTTCGATGGTATTGGTGTTGAAATTGGTGCAAATGGTGGATCCATGACAACCGGAGCTCTGGAAATGAGTAACGTAGACCTTTCCAATGAGTTTACCGACATGATTACCACACAGCGTGGATTCCAGGCAAACTCCAGAATTATTACCACTTCCGATACACTTCTGGAAGAGTTAATCAATCTGAAGAGATAATTGTTTGGGATAATGGTTTTATAAGAAATAGGATTGCAGGGCTGCCGATTGGCAGCCCTGTGTTTCTAAGAACTGATAATTGAATGCAGATTTCCTTGAAACTATTGATTTTTCAATGATAGTGTAGTATATAATAAATATCAAAATTTTGGCTTCTGAAGCCGTGAATTCAGAGGTTTAATGCATTGTTCCAAGACTGATATAACTTGGGGGTTAATTCTAGGTGTTTCGCAACCGACATAATGAAGCAATGCTTCATTATCCATAATAGTTAGGCTTAATTTTTATAGCGGGGATTAATTCCTCGCTATAATTTTATGGAGGGGAGTAGAACTTCGAAGCAACAGACAAGCATTCTTAAATGATTAGGAGATTAGGGTGTTAGCCTGGCAGAAGATATTTGGCTTCAGGCAAACGTCCAAATTAGCCTGAAATGCAAAAGAGAGAGCCAGGCAAACGTCCAAATTAGCCTGAAATGCAAAAGAGAGAGCCAGGCAAACGTCAAGATTAGCCTGAAATGAAAAAGAGAAAACCAGGCAAACGTCCGGATTAGCCTGAAACACAAAAAAGAGCTCTAGGCAAGGTCAAGTCCTTTTTTGTGTGTAAATTACCTTTAGGTCCCATTTGGCGTTATGCCGCCAATAGTTTTAGTTGTTCTTCGGCTATTTCCTTAAGCTGAGGAATGCAATCATCTATGGATTGG
>Ga0129306_1000518_pt1 | contig 59838 bp, 59 predicted proteins | sample P827metagenome_FD_94438 | JGI IMG/M metagenome (GOLD analysis project Ga0129306, IMG submission 94438) | Capybara group fecal microbial communities from Wisconsin, USA - P827 metagenome | ecosystem: Host-associated > Mammals > Digestive system > Large intestine > Fecal | place: USA: Wisconsin... | reverse complement strand
GGTGTAGTAGGTTTTGTATTTTTAGTTTTATTGAAATGGCAATTGCTGGCGAATGTGCCAAGTCAATTTATTTATGAATTACTATTTATAATGCCCGTGTTGAGTCGCTATGGCCTTACTATGAGCATTCGCCTTTTTCCGTACGCTCGTCCCGAAGGAATGGGCAAGGCTTTTGCCATATATTCCCCTAAATCGACTCTTTGGTGGGCAACGCTTGTTGCTTTGTTGCCGGCCATATATGGACATTGGCATTATGTTCTAATACTGGGGCTTATGATAGGTCTTAATCTCTTATTAAACCGCTTTATTGTAACACAAATAGAGGGGGTTACAGGCGATACATATGGCTTTGTCATCGAAGTGAGCGAAGTTATATTTTTGATGATTAGTTTAGCTTTAATTTCTCTACACTCATTTAATTTTCTTTAGGAGGGACTAGTGTTACATATTGTAAAATCACCAGGATCCTGTGGTGAACTTTTGCAAGGTTCCATAGGGGGACAACATTTTTTAGTAACCTGTCCCATCAATCGGTACTCCTATGCTTTAAGCAATGAAAAATTATTGACCTTGTGGCCTATATTGAAAGATATAAGCTTAGAGCAATTAGACAATTTACATGAATCTAATGGAAATACATCTAATTTTACTAGTGAACAATTTTTAAAGCTTATACATGAGTTAAACTTTGACCATTTAAAAAGCAAAGGGCAGGCCATGGCGAAGCTGTTAGGGTTTGAACAGACCTATAGAGAGCAAATATTATGTGCCTCCCAATTGCCTATAGGTAAGGGCTTAGCTTCTAGCAGTGCGGATCTTAGTGCTATTGCATTAGCCTTTAGCTTGCTCCAAGGAAAAACTTTAAATCCTAAAGATATAGGTGCTCTTTGCTTGCAAATAGAACCAACTGATGCCTCATTTTATCCAGGTATAGTTCAATTTGATTATATAAGTGGCATTGTAACGAGAGAGCTGGGGTCTATGCCATCAATGCAGCTCTTAGTATTTGATACAGGTGGTATGATAGATACCGTAAGCTTTAATGCACAACCGGATTTAGCACAGAAAATTAAACAAAAGGAAGGCTCTATAACTGAAGCCTTTGCTCTTTTAGTTGAGGGCTTGCAGAAAAATGATCCTTGGCGAATTGGAGCAGCGGCTACAATGAGTGCTAAGGCAAATCAAAGTATATTGTACAAGTCAGAATTAGAGACTTGTATAGAACTTAGCAAAGAGCTTAATAGTTATGGTATTATCATAGCTCATAGTGGTACGATTGTGGCTTTTATGTTTCCAACTTCCATGGATTTGGCTGAGGCTAAGACCGAAGTGTTAAAAAAATGTCCCACCTTGGCGTATTTTGACACAGTTAATACTACAAATGAAGGTATAACCTATGATACAATAGATACTATAGAGATTTATAGAAATAACTGATAGCTTGTAAGGGCAAAATAAAGGAGGTAATGTATGAGTCAGCGCGGGGTCAATCATGGTGGGAATATCTATGAGTTTGCTCACGCAAAGGGCGTACATCCTTCTGATGTGCTTGATTTCAGTGCGAATATAAACCCTCTAGGTATGAGTCATATGGGCTATGAGGCATTGACTAGGGCCCTTAAGGAATGTGAGCATTATCCAGATATTAATAATAGTGACATGCTAGTGGCACTTAGGGACCGCTTACAGTTACCGACTGAGTATATATTGTTAGGCAATGGTGCTTCAGAGCTTTTATACGCAGCTATGCAAGTAGTTCCAGTAACTAAGGTGTGTGTGCCAGCACCGGGATTTTCCGAATACACCAAGGCTGCAAAGGCTTATAATAAAGTTGTTTACACCTATCCTTTAGATGGTTTAGGCGGTTTACAAGTTCATTGGCCGCTAGGTAAGGGAGCTAAAGAGAATCCTTGTTTATACATAGTGGGGAATCCTAATAACCCTGATGGCAGCTTAATTGATAGAGAGGCTTTTGAAGCCTATCTAGATGCTGTTAAAAGTGAAGGTTCCTATGTATTAGTGGATGAGTCCTTTATAGAATTTACTGATGAACAACAAAGTGTGCGTCAGCTTTGCAAAATGCATTCAAATTTATTAGTGCTTCATTCTTTGACAAAGTTTTATGCTGTGCCAGGTCTGCGCTTAGGGGCTATACTAGGGGTTCCAGAGCTATTAACAAGGCTTCGTCATGTACTACCTGCGTGGTCTGTAAATCGATTAGCGCAGGTCTATGGAGTGAAAGCGTTGTGTGATTTTGAGTATATCGAAGCTAGTAAAGCGTATATAAAAGAAGAAAAACAGCGTATTTACAAAGCCTTACAAAAATTCCCTTTTTTAGAGGTTGTTGAGCCAAGTGTAAATTTTATATTACTTAAATGGCTTCCTAAGAGTCCTAATTTAGAGGATTTTACTGCTTATGTGAATCGTCATCATATAATGATTCGAGACTGCCAAAATTATGAAGGATTAGGTTCTGGTTGGTTTCGCATAGCAATTAAGAAAAAAGAAGAAAACAATGTATTACTTTCACATGTAAAGGAGTATGGTAATGAACACAATTTATTTAGTTCGACATGGACAGACTGATTGGAACAACCAAGGCCTATACCAAGGTCATACGAATGTACCCCTCAATGAGTTAGGCATTAAACAAGCAAAGGCTGTAGCTGAAGTATTAAAACCTGTACATTTTGATAGTATCATTGCCAGTGATTTAGATCGAGCTCGAATTACTGCTGAATACATTTATAAAGGGCGCAGCGTGTCTTTTAAAACCGATAAACGCTTACAAGAAATCAATTTTGGTGAGTGGGAAGGCTTAACCTATGATCAAATTGAAGCGAAATGGCCTAATGGCATTTTCACAATGTATCGTTCACCAGAAAATTTAAGCTTGCCAAAGGGAGAGACTTTTAAAGAGGTACAAACTCGAGCGTGGAGTGCTGTACATGATGAAATGACTGAGGTAGGTAAAGATAAGACTATTTTAGTAGTAGCTCATGGCGGGACAAATCGCACGATTATTTGTAAAATCTTAAACCTGCCACTTCATTACTCTTGGAATTTTAGCCAAGGCAATACATCGATTACAAAATTACAATATTTTGGCTCTAGTGAAGAGGATCACAATATTCTTAATTTCTTGAATGATACGAAGCATTTAGATACAATTAAGTAAGAGGATTCCTTTAGAATCCTAAATAGGAAATAGTAATTATGTTTATAATTACTATTTTTTAATGGAAAAATTTAACTATATTCAATGAATAAGGTGATACAATGCGTCTTCGAATCGATAAATTTTTAGCCCATAAAGCATTTGGTACGCGAAAAGAAGTTCACGCTCTTATAAAGCAAGGCGTAGTCATGCTCAATGGTGAAGTAGTAAAGAAAAAAGATATTAACATTAATACCGATGCTGATGTGGTTTCAGTTCATGGCGAGGTAGTAAGTTCTCAAATGGTTTACTATGTAAAATTTAATAAGCCTGCTGGCTATATTTGTGCAGCCCATGATTCTTATGATGCTACTGTAATGGATATATTGCCGCCAGAGTTTACGTCTCTTGAAGTATTTCCGGTGGGGCGCTTAGATAAGGACACAGAAGGTCTATTACTGCTTACTAATGATGGGAGTTGGGCTCATCGCATAATTAATGGCAAAAAGGAAATTGATAAGGTATATTATGTTGAATATACAGGTGAATTAACGACTGAAGGGATTAATCGAATTAAAGACGGCCTTGTTTTAGGTGATGGCACTGCATGCAAACCTGCTGATATAGAATTACTAGGCTCTGTTGAGGCGCACCAAGCAGCTAGGCTGACTATACGAGAAGGAAAATTTCACCAAGTTAAACGTATGATTGGTGCGGCTGGTGGTGAAGTAGTGTATTTAAAGCGCGAATCAGTAGGTCCTTTTACCTTAGAGGGCATTGAAGAATTAGGCTCCTTTATGGACCTAGATGAAAAGGATATTCAATCTATAACTTAATCATAAATTAGGAACTTCCTTTAAGCGGTGAAATCCTAAAAAGTAATAGTCAAAATTGCGTTTTTGTGGTATCATTAAATGAAAAATTTTTAAGTTAAGGGAGTCTTTTTATGAATGGATTACGTCGTTTACAAGACTTTTTAAAAGATAAAAATTATGATGCTAGTATCCTTATCAGTGAAGCTAATTTGCAGTATTTCACTGGTTTTACTGGCACGACGGCAGTGGCCTTTATAACACAAACCGAGGCCTTTTTAATTGTAGATAGCCGCTATCGCATTCAAGCGACTAATCAATGTGAAGGCTTTACAGTGATTCAATATGAAGTTAAGAAGAGCCCTAATAATAAAGCCGTAGATAACATTCAAGCTAGCGAATCATGTGAAGATATATTGAATTCTTCAGATGAAGCTAAGGATAATAAAGCCTCTGATAAGCAAGCTAAAGAACCATCTCCTATATGGCTAACAATTAAAGAGCTCGTCGAAAAGAGTGCCCAGCCCATTAAAGTATGTGTTTTCGAAGGCAGTTATATGCCTGTAGATACATATGTAAAAATGAGTGAAACAGTTACTAATATTGAAGGATTCAAATCTGAAAACTTTACTATGTTACGAGCTGTAAAGCGGGATGATGAACTAGATCTTATGAGACAGGCTGCTAAGATCGGGGATGAAGCATTTGCTGCTATGTTGCCACAATTAAAAGTGGGGATGACAGAAAATGAAGCGCGCATTATTTTAGAAAAGGAAATGCTCAGCCGTGGATCAGAGGAAGCGTCTTTCCAAACTATAGTGGCTTCCGGTCATCGGTCTAATATGCCCCATGGCGTAGCATCTGATAAAGTCATTGAAGCTGGTGACTTTGTTACCTTTGACTTTGGATCTGTATACAAAGGCTATCATTCAGATATGACGCGCACTATCGTAATGGGAAAAGCGTCCGAATTTCAAAAATATATTTATAATGTTGTGTTAGAATCTCAGCTCAATGGAGTGCGTGCTGTAAAAGCAGGGATGACGGGAGCCGAGTTAGATGCTATATGCCGCAAGAATTTCCTTGACCGCGAGGATTTAAAAGGCTTAGTATATGAACATGGCACTGGCCATGGAGTGGGGCTTGATATCCATGAAGAGCCGGTAGCATCTAAAAAATCTAAAACGAAATTAGAACCAAATATGATTGTAACAATTGAGCCAGGTATATATTTAGAAGGGGTTCATACCATAGGTGGCCTCACTGGCGGTAATTGTGGTCTTCGCATTGAAGATACTGTTATTGTTACTGACGAGGGTTGTGAAATTATTACACATACCTCGAAGGAATTAATAGAATTAGAAGGTTAAACGGAGGGATTTTAAATGATTTCTAGTAATGATTTTCGTCCGGGCGTAACGATTGAGCTCGATGGCAACGTGTGGCAGGTTGTTGACTTCCAACACGTAAAACCAGGTAAAGGGGCTGCGTTTGTTCGTTGTAAATTAAAGAACTTGCAAACTGGCGCTGTTGTTGAACGTACATTCAATGCTGGTGAAAAAGTGCCTAAAGCTCATGTTGATCGTCGTCGCATGCAATACTTATATGAGGCTGATGGTGCCTACACATTCATGGACAATGAAACATATGATCAAGTTGAACTTAATTTGGAACAATTAGGTGATGCTAAAAACTTCTTGTTAGAAAACATGGAAGTAAGCATTATGTTCTTCCAAGGCATTGTAATTGGTATTGATTTACCAGTTGCTGTAGAACTTCGCGTAGTTGAAACTGACCCTGGTATCCGTGGCGATACTGCAACTGGTGGTAACAAACCAGCTACTTTGGAAACCGGTTATGTTGTAAAAGTACCTTTATTCATCGAAGTGGATGATGTACTTCGCATCGATACTCGTACTGGTCAATACATCGAACGTGCGTAATTAAATTTTAAAACGTAAAGCATTTGTCTCTAACGCGCAATCGTTGTAGGCAAATGCTTTTATGCTTATGTGTGAAAGGCGGCGTACTATGAGTGAACAAAACTCTTTTTTTGAGGGTGTAACAAAAATCAATGATAATATATATACGACCATTGCTTCTTTAAGAGCCTTAGAAGTAAGAGGGATTGAGTCTATGAGTACGACTGCTGGCGATGATATTGCTAATTTAGTAGGCATGAAAAATCAATGGGAAGGTGTTCGCATAAAACACAGTGATGATGGAAGCCTAACTATTGATTTATATGTGGTAGTGCGTTATGGTTACCGTATTCCCGATGTAGCCTTGCGCGTACAAGAGCATGTAAAATCAGGCATTGTTGAATTAACTGGCACCTCCGTTGATTCTGTAAATATTTTCGTTCAAGATATAGTTTTTGACGATATTTTTACGCCAGTTGGTGGCAGGCCTGTAGGCGATGAAGGGGGCGTTCGCTAATGAATCTAGATAAATCAATGAGAAAGTCGATTAGAGTTGAAGTATCTGATGATGTGATTTTGCAAATTGCAACTCGTGTTATGGGCACTATTCCCGGTTACCACTCCCTTAGCAGTAGCTTTTATCATGGTGTTGTAAATGGTATTGCTAGAAATTTTGGACAGAAAAATCTTCCAGGTATGAATGTTAAACATCGTAAAGAAGGCCTGGAAATTAATATTTATGTCAATGTATTATATGGCTATTCTTTGATTGCCATGGCAGAACAAATTCGTCGAGACATTAAGGCGGAGTTGAAACGCATGCTAGATATACAAGATGTAAGAATTGATGTACATTTTGAACATGTTATTGGACCAGACCAGGTCAAAGAGGAGACTAAGAATGAAACAGAATCGTAATCGTCGCTTAGCTAGAGTCTATGCGTTTCAAACCTTATATGCTACGGAATTTCATAAAGGGGATGCACCGGTGAGCATCCCTACAGATGATTTTCCAGCCCTCGATTTAGAATTTGCAGAGGCCATTATAAAAGGTACTGAAGCAGAATTAGGAACTATTGATGAAATTTTACAAAGCCATTCTCCAAAGCGTAAGATTGCGCATCTCGGTGCTGTAGAGCGCAATGTATTGCGCATGGCTGCGTGGGAAATGCTATATTCCAATGATGGCGTAGATCCTCGCATTATTATTAATGAAGCCATTCAACTCACTAAAGAATATGGTGCTGACAATAGTTATAAATTTGTTAATGCTGTATTGGATACGGTGAGAAAATCTAATGCACCAAAGACTTCTCGTAATAAAGTAAATTCTGTAGATGCTAGCACTGAGGGAGACACTAAGACTGTCCAAAGCACAACTGGTGTAGGAGAAGTTTAATGAAATCGGCGTTTTTAGGCCTTGATACAAGCTGTTATACTACGTCTTGTGCCTTGGTTGATGAATCGGGTCAATTACTTGGTGAATCTCGTAAGCTATTAGAGGTAAAACCGGGGCGAAGAGGTTTGCAACAATCAGAAATGGTGTTTCAACACATGAGGGCCTTGCCAAAATTAATGGAGGACCTACCTTCAGAATATGTGCTCCGTGGCATTGGTGTTAGCGCTTTTCCTCGACGAGAAGAAAATTCGTATATGCCTGCATTTTTAGTTGGTCGCGGTACAGCTCATAGTTTAGCTCATATGATGAGAGTGCCCTTATTTGAGTTCTCCCATCAGGAAAATCATATCTTGGCCGCTTGCCGTGAATTAGGCCATATTATTCAAGAGCCTTTTTATAGTCTCCACGTATCAGGTGGAACTACTGAATTGATGTATTGTACGCCTAATGAAGAAGGGCTGTTTAATTCTGAGTTAATTAGTGGAGCTATAGATTTGCATGGAGGGCAATTTGTGGACCGCATTGGCGTTGCTTTGGGATTGCCTTTCCCGGCAGGACCTCATTTAGAGGCTGCGGCGCGCGATGTATTTGCTGATCCGAAGGCCTATGCCTATGTAGGGGATCTTTTAGACTCTAGCAAGGATAGTAGCCTTAAGGCAAGTCAGTTACACTTAGATGCTGAAGATGCTGCGATACATACTAATTTTAGATCCTTGCCCATATCAGTAAAAAAAGGGCAAATGAGTTTTGGTGGTCCTTGTAGTGAAGCGCAAAGGCGTTTAGAGCGAGGCGAGTATACTACGGCTACTATGGCTATGGCTGTGTTTCAGTGTATTAGTCTATCATTAGTTAGATTTTTACGCTTTTATCAAAAACAGCGCCCTGCTAAGCATTTAATTGCTGTAGGCGGTGTAATGTGTAATTTTTATTTGCGCCAAGCTTTGTTAGACTATGCTCAGAAAGAACGAATTACCATTCATTTTGCAAGCCCTCAATATAGTTCTGATAATGCGACTGGTGTAGCCTATGGGGCTAGTTTATTATCTACATTGTAATATGTATAGTGTATCCAAATACCTGCTAGTAATAGCAGGTATTGTTTTCATATACTTAGTTATTAGTGATTAGGTAAAATTCTAAGGAAGATACTATTTTATTAGATGAATTCTTACCGGGCTAGATATTTGGGGTTGTAGACCATAAGGTCTATGTAAAATACTATTTCATTAGATGAGTCTTACAGGACTAGATTTTTTTATAGACCGTAAGCGCTATGTAATATTGTTGATACTTGAGGGAAGGAGTACTTATGGATGTATTCTCCGTCACGCGTTTGTGCGGATTAGTTAAACGCACATTAGAACGCGAATATTTATTAAAAAACTGCTATGTAGGCGGTACTATTTCTAATTTAAAGCGTCATAGCACGGGACATTATTATTTCTCTATTAAGGATGATGATGCCTCTATAGATGTAGCTTTGTGGTCTAGTACGGCGCAAAAGAAGGGCTTAGTAGGCGCTCTAGAGAATGGTCTATTTGTGACTATGAGAGCAACAATAAACTTTTATGAAAAAACAGGTCGTTTAAGCCTTATTTGTAATGATTTAGAGATTGGACAGAAGAGTCCTTATCAATTAGCTTATGAAGCTCTAAAAAAAGAATTGACTGCCTTAGGTTACTTCGATGAGGCACATAAGAAGCCATTACCAGAAATGCCTACTTGTATTGGGTTAGTTACATCAGAATCAGGGGCTGTATTACATGATATTTTGCATGTTGCTAAACAACGAAATCCATTTGTCACCTTTAAACTTTTCCCAGTGCAAGTTCAAGGAGAAAAAGCAGGTCCTATTATATCTAAGGGGATAAAGGCGGCTGATGCAGATAAAGAGGTAGAGTTGATCATTGTAGGGCGTGGCGGTGGCTCTATGGAAGACTTATGGTGCTTTAATGATCGTCAAGTAGTAGAGGCTGTGTATCATTGTCAGAAGCCTATCGTTTCTGCTGTGGGACACGAAACCGATTATACACTTTGTGATTTTGCGGCTGATGCTCGCGGTGCTACGCCCAGTCATGCAGCCGAATTAACGGTATTTCCAGTGGCTTATTTGTTGCGTCGCTTGGAAGAGAAGCAAGAATATTTACATTATGTAATGAATCGCACCTTGGAAGTAAAAAAACAAGAGTTACAAGCTTTATTCAATCGTAAATTAGGGATACCTGCATTGACGTTGATTCATAAAGAGCGTAGTAAACTCGATGAATGTATGCATAATTTAGGGCATAGCAGTAAGGCGCAAATACAAAAACAAGAAAATAAACTAGCCTTATTAGCCCAACAATTAGAATTGCTCAACCCTCTCCACCTATTAGTAAAAGGTTATAGTAAGGTAGAAGTAGAGGGGCGCAGTATTCGCTCAGTTAAGGATGTAGCAACTGGCGATACATTAGTCATTACTTTACAAGATGGACAAATCGGTGCCACTGTAGAAGATATAAGCAATTCATTTAAAAGTAAATAAAGGAGTTCAATTACTATGGCGAATACATTGAAAAACTATGAAAAGAAATATGCTGCACTGGAAGAAATCGTTAAAAATTTAGATGAAAATGAGCTATCTATAAGCGATTTATTGGCCCAATATAAGAAGGGGCTTACCCTTGTAAAAGAGTGCTCCCTCATGCTTCAAAGTGTAGAGACTGAAGTAAAACAAATCATTGATGAAGTGCGAATTGGCGAATAAAATTATATTTGCATAAAATATCTATACAAATTGTAAAATTTTTTGTATAAACTGTATATTGTAGTGTATAATAATTATGTTAGTATATTCTTTTAGAGCCCTTACAAATGTTAGAAAATGCAATTTTTCAAAATATTCTTTTCTTTTAGAGTGGGGTAATTTGATCCCACAAGGGCGTGATTGATTATACAAAGTTGAATTATGTTTAATGTTTTTATATACGAAATAAAGTGCATGGGAGATTAGTATGTTAAAGGCCTATTTAAAGGATGGAAAAACGTGGACAGAAAGCTTTTTAGCTACTGCATTAGAGAGTCCTTGCCAAGAATATAATGGATTATATGAAGCCATGAAGTATAGCCTTATGATGGGAGGCAAGCGAATACGACCTATCCTTACAAAGGCTGTGATGGAGTCCTTAGGTGTGTCACCAGAGCCATATAAGGAAATGGTATGTGCCATTGAACTGATTCATACCTATTCGTTAATCCATGATGATTTACCAGCCATGGACAATGATGATTACCGTCGTGGCAACTTAACCAATCATAAAGTATATGGTGATGGTATGGCTATTTTAGCTGGCGATGGTTTAAATACCTATGCTTTCGAGCTTATGGGGCGCAATACGAAGGCGAGAGATGATCAAAAAATTGCAGCTATTATGGCACTAGCAAAGATGGCTGGACCTAGTGGTATGGTAGGGGGACAAGCCTTTGACTTGTCGTCTGAAGGCCGTACATTGACCTTAGAGGAGCTTCAAATTTTACATAAAGGTAAGACTGGGGCTCTCTTCTTAGGGGCTATTGAGATTGGGCTTATTTTAGCTGATGCGAAGCCAAATGTATACGATAGCTACATGGAATATGGCAATCAATTGGGACTGCTATTCCAGATTACAGACGATATTTTAGATGTGACTGGCACAATTGAAGAATTAGGGAAAATGCCAGGTAGTGATGAAAAAATGCACAAGGCTACGTATGTATCTATTTTAGGTGAAGCTGAGGCACGTAAAAAAGCGTTGGAAGTAGGCCAAAAAGCTAAAGCTGCCCTAGCTAATGTAGAAGGCGATACATCGATTTTATTAGGGATTATTGATTATTTACTACATCGCACGAATTAATTTGAGGGAATAGAGGTAAGATGAATTTTTTACATGAAGTATTTAGTAATTATATAGCACAGGCTGCATTGTGGGGGTGGTTTTTAGCTCAGGCAATTAAGTTTGTTATTGTATTGCTACAGGCTAAGCGGTTCCAATGGGAACGTTTAGTTGGTTCAGGTGGATTTCCTAGTTCTCATACCTCATTAGTTATATCCTTGACTACCGCCTTAGGATACAAGCATGGTGTAGATTCTGATTTGTTTATCATAGCTTTAGTATTTTCGCTCATTGTTATGTATGATGCTTCGGGCGTGCGTCGTGAAGCGGGCCGTCAAGCACAGATACTGAATCAATTATTAGAGCATTTTAAAACTCGTGATATTCCTGTATATATGGAGAGTGGACGAATGCTTAAGGAATTGCTGGGACATACGCCATTTGAAGTCTTTGGTGGTGCTATTTTAGGTTATATAGTGGCTTCTGTGATGTACTATAATTTTATTTAGCTTAAAAGGGATGGATATGAGTACAAAGGAACGTTTAGATGTGCTATTAGTGAATCGAGGCCTTTTTGAGAGCCGAGAAAAAGCCAAATTAGCCATTATGGCAGGGCAGATTTTTATGGGCACAGTGTGCGTTGATAAGGCCGGCACAAAGGTGCCTATTGATGCAGACTTATCGGTGAAAGGTCAGCAATTAAAATATGTAAGTCGCGGTGGCTTGAAATTAGAAAAGGCCATTGAACTATATAGCATTGATTTAACTGATGCCGTTATGGTTGATATTGGAGCCTCTACAGGTGGATTTACTGATTGTGCCTTGCAAAATGGGGCTCAGAAAGTATTTGCCATTGACGTAGGCTACAATCAATTGGCCTGGTCTTTACGTCAAGATGAGCGCGTTATCAATATGGAAAAGCAAAATATTCGCACAGTGACCCCGGAGCAATTAGGTGAATTGGCAGATTTTATTTCCATTGACGTAGCCTTTATCTCCTTGGATAAGGTCTTGCCAGTAGCAGTGACTTTATTAAAGGATACAGGTTCTTTAGTAGCTCTCATTAAGCCGCAATTTGAAGCGGGCCGTGAAAAAGTTGGCAAAGGCGGCATTGTTCGTGACCCGGCAACACATATAGAAGTACTACATCGAATCTTACATATGGCGCTAGATTGTGGTTTTTACTTACATGGCCTTACGTACTCACCAATTAAAGGTACGGAAGGGAATATTGAATTTTTAGGTTATTTTAAGAAAAATATGGATGGCGCGTTGGCGGTTACAGACGAGCTCATTAATGAAACCGTGAATGCAGCCCATCAAATGTAGGTGATACAATGCGAATAGGTTTTATCCCTAATATGGGGAAAGAAAATATTATAAAGGTATTAAAGCAGGCTCATGATCTCTGTATTGCACGAGGCCTTGAAGTTTGGATTCCAGCGGACCTAGAAGAATATGACTTGCCTAATATATTAGGGGTTCCGAAAGCGCGTGTTTTACCGCGTCCAGAGATTTTTAAGCATTTAGATATAGCTTTTAGCTTTGGTGGTGATGGCACTATCATTCACTTGGCTCGTCAAATTTATATGCATGATGTTCCTATTTGTGGTATCAATTTAGGGGAATTAGGCTTTTTGAATCAGATTGAATTAGCGGATATGGAAAATCGTATCGATAAAATCGCGCGCGGTGACTATCGAGTGGAAAACCGTATTCATTTAGCTGCTGAGATTCGTCGTCCTGATGGTGTGGAAAAGTTAACACCTATTATTAATGAAGTGGTGGTGTGCTGTTCAGAGCCAGCTAAGATGGCCCGCATCAACTTGGCGATTAATGAAGGCTATACGCAGATGTATCCAGCTGATGGCTTAATTGTATCTTGCTCTACAGGATCTACGGGGTATAACTTATCTGCCGGAGGCCCTATTATGGCGCCAGATAATCATTCCATTATTGTAACGCCAATAGCACCGCATTTATTGCAAAGCGTGAGCTTAGTCTTAAAGGAAAGTGCACGCATTGATTTAACGATGCCAAAGCGACAAAAAAATCTACATATATGCATTGATGGTACTTTTGATTATGAATTCTCTAATGAGGACACTTTGCATATTGAAGCTAGTTCATTATATAGCCGCTATGTACGTTTTTACGATCAAAAATTCTTTGCTACCTTATTTAAGAAATTGTCAGCAAGACGAGAAGAGCTGTTATGATAAATTTAAATCATGCAGTAAAGTTTCAACACATGTTTTGGCAAGATCAGCTTCCTAAGGCAAATACAATTATAGATGCGACCTTAGGAAATGGTCAGGACTTCTTGTTTTTAGCTCAACATGCTGCGCCAGGTGCTAAACTATGGGGCTTAGATATTCAGCCGGTGGCCCTCGAAAAGAGTGAGGCACTTCTAGCTAAGCAGCTAAATCGGAAAGATGTGGATATGCAATTTCTTTTAGGTTCTCATGATACTTTGCTCAAGACTATTGAATTACCATCTACAGGCATTGACCTACTCATATTTAATTTGGGATATTTGCCTGGTGGTAATCATGAATTAATGACTCATAGTGATACTACCATTAAAGCGATTGAAGCAGGGTTAGAGAAGTTAAATAAAGACGGATTAATCACGATTGTAGCCTATCCAGGCACAGCAGAGGGGCAAACTGAGTGTGAGCGCGTTAAAGAATTTTTAACGTCTTTGCCGCAGCGCCAATATGATGTGTCTACATGGGCTCCAGTGAATCAAATAAACAATCCACCAGTGTTATTTATTATTAAAGGACGGTGACTTATGAAACGGTATAGATATAATATCATTAAAGAAATAGTACAATCTCGTTCCATAGAAACGCAGGAAGAATTAGCGCAAGCTCTAGCTGAACGCGGCATTGAAGTTACACAAGCTACTGTATCGCGTGACATCAAAGAGTTGATGCTCATCAAAATTCCTACTGGCGACGGTCATTATCGTTATGCCTTATCGCCTGAAGAAAATGTATTATTATCTACTAATCGCATTCATCGCTTGTTCCAAGATTCCATTACAAGGGTGGATTTTAGTATTAACCAAATCGTACTTCACACCTTACCTGGCTCTGCGCAGGCCGTAGCCTTTGCCATTGATCATGCGAAGTGGAATGAAATTATTGGTACGATTGCAGGGGACGATACAATTTTACTCATTGCTCGTTCTATAGAAGAAGTACAACCTGTATTGAAACGAATTTCTGATTTGATGAAGGGATAATTTCATATGTTATTACAGATGGAGATTCGCAATTTTGCCCTCATTGAACAGATGAATTTAAAATTTTCTAAGGGCATTACTATTTTTACTGGTGAAACTGGGGCCGGCAAATCTATTTTGATGGATGCGCTCAGCATTTTACTAGGTGAGCGTGCTAGTAATGAATTTATACGTCATGAAAAAGACTCCTTTATTTTGGAAGGAGTCTTTGACATTGCTGATAATAAAGCATTGTTAGCTCTATTAGAAGAGAAAAATATTATGGTGGAAGAGGACGGACTCTTAATTTTGTCTAGATCCTTTAATCGCCAAGGAAAATCTAATATTTTAGCTAATGATCAAGTTATTCCCTTGAAGGCTTTACGCGAAATAGGTTTATATTTAGCAGATATTCATGGGCAATATAATAATCAGCAATTATTGAATGCTGAAACACATCACCGCTATTTAGATGAATACAATGAAGCCAGTAAAACTGCTTATAGTTCTTATGTGACTGCTTATAAGGCCTATGAAGAAGCTAAAAAAGCATTTGATAATTTAGAGACTATGGCAGCTGAACGAGCTCGTGAAATGGACATGTTGCGCTTTCAAATAGATGAAATTGAAGAAGCTCAACTCCAGCCTGGTGAAGATGTGGCGCTGGCAGCTGAACTGAAGCGTTTAGATAGTTTTGAACAATTAGATAAAGTCTTAGGATCATGCTATAATGCATTTTATAATGATCGCCACGCCATTTTAGATGCAGTTAACTCTATTAAGTCAGAAGTACAGGACTTAGTGAGCATCGACGAAGGCTTAAAAGACACTTCAGAGCTATTAAATTCTGCTTATTTCCAATTAGAAGAAGTGGCACAATCCTTAGATCGCTATCGAGATACTATTTCCTATGATGAAGAACGCTATGCCTATTGCCAAGAGCGCGACTCTTTGCTTTACGGTTTGAAGCGCAAATATGGTGAGACCATTGAAGCCGTTCTAGCTTTTGAAGTACAAGCACAGGAGCGCTTAGATATATTAGAAGCCCAAAGCTTTGCTAAAGAAGAATTAGCGCAAGCCGTAGAAGTTAATAAAGCAAAAGCTATTAAAGCTTTAAAGGCTTTAAATACATTGCGTCAAGAAAATGCGCATCATATTGCAGAAGCGCTACAAAAGCAATTATTTGACTTAGGCATGCCTAATGCGCGTTTACTCTTTCAGCTTGATGGTCTTGAAGAACTCAATCGCTTGGGGGCACAGAGTATAGAGCTTCTATTTAGCGCTAATAAAGGGGAAGGCTTGTTGCCACTTCATAAAGTAGCCTCAGGGGGCGAAATTTCTCGTATTGCCTTAGCATTTAAAACAGTGTTCAATGACCAGTCCTTAAAAACACTCGTATTTGATGAAATTGACGTAGGGATTAGTGGGGATATTGCGTTGCGCGTAGCGGGCAAGATTTTACAAATCAGTAAGAATAATCAAGTCTTCTGTATTACTCATTTGCCGCAAACAGCGAGTATTGCAGATGATCATTTCCACTTGTATAAACATGAAGTGGAGGGCCGAACTGTATCTCAGATTAAAGAGTTTACTACGCAGGAACATGTGGAGCAAATTGCCCGCATGATGTCGGGACAAGATTTTTCTCATACGGCCATAGAGACGGCACGTGAAATGATTGCACATTTTAAAAAGTAAACTATCATTTTAGAGAGTGTAGAAGGTCAATCAAAAATACACAAAAGTATTTGACGGTAGGACAAAATAATTATATACTATTAATAATCGTTTTAAACTTATTACTATGGATTACTCATTAGACATAGTAGCGTCGTATTAACTATCTTATTCTTATAGTGGATATAAGAAGGGTGGTTTAGGTTGTAAAACCGAGATCAGTGGTAGCTAATCCACTGGTCTTTTTTCTTAGGAGGGATACAGATGACAACAGTAATGGTATGTGGCACAACGGGTAAAATGGGACGCGAAGTTGTGAAGGCTGTTAATAATGACCAAGAACTGACCTTAATTGGTGGCATTGATCCTAGTGCAGCTGGTGAAGACCTTGGTCTTGCAGCGGGGATTGAAAAACTAGATATTGCCATTCATGCGTCGTTAACTGAGGCCCTTTCTAAGCGAAAGCCGGATGTAATCGTGGACTTTACTACACCGGCTATTATTTTTGAAAATGCTAAAACTGTCTTAGAAGCAGGCGTGCATATGGTAATTGGTACGACTGGTCTTACAGCAGAGCAAAGAGATGAATTAGCTGCTATAGGGGCTCGCACAGGAGCTAACTGTTTAGTAGCACCTAACTTCTCATTAGGCGCTGTTATGTTAATGAAAACAGCAGCCGAATTGGCGCCTTATTTTCCTAATGTGGAAATTATTGAATTACATCACAATCATAAATATGATGCCCCTTCCGGTACAGCCGTGCTTACAGCTAAATTAATTAATGATGCTAAAGCCGCTGCTAAGGTAGAGGCTGAAGAAGATAAAACTCGCGAAAGCTTGCCTGGTGCAAGAGGGGCTAAGGTAGACGAGGTGACAATTCACAGTGTGCGCCTCCCTGGCTATGTGGCACATCAAGAGGTACTCTTTGGTGGTTATGATGAAACACTGACCTTGCGTCATGACTCCTTAAGTCGTTTATCCTTTATGCCAGGTGTTGTACTTGCTTGTAAGAAGATTAAAGAGAAAAAAGGACTTACATACGGACTAGAACATTATTTATAAACATATCAATAAATGGGAGAGATACACATGAGAAAACCAAATGTAGCAATATTAGGCGCCACTGGTGCAGTGGGGCAGGAATTTATTACTCTAATTGAGGAGCGCCAATTTCCTTTTGAAAGTTTAAAATTATTAGCTTCTGCTCGTTCTGCAGGTAAAGAATTAACTGTGGCCGGCAAGACATACATTGTAGAAGAAGCCACTCCTGAATCGTTTGAAGGTGTTGATATTGCATTATTCGCTGGTGGCTCTATTTCTAAGACCTTAGCACCTGAAGCTGTTAAACGTGGTGCCATTGTCATTGATAACTCTAGTGCATTCCGCATGGATACTAATGTGCCATTAGTTGTACCTGAAGTTAATCCACAAGATATAGACACTCATAAAGGGATTATTGCCAATCCTAATTGTTCCACCATTATTATGGCTCTTGGTTTAAAACCTTTATATGATTTATCGCGCATTAAACGCGTGGTAGTAAGTACTTACCAAGCTGTATCTGGGGCAGGGAAAGAAGGGATAGATGAACTTACTAATCAAGTAGTTCAAGTTAGTAAGGGCGCTAATACTGATGAGCTAGAGGCTAATATTTTACCTTGCGCTTCAGATAAAAAACATTATCCTATTGCTTTTAACGTAATCCCACAGATTGACGTTTTCCTCGATAATGACTATACTAAGGAAGAAATGAAAATGGTCAATGAAACACAAAAGATTTTCCATGATGAGGCCATTGAAATTGTTCCAACTACGATTCGCATTCCTGTGTATCGTTCTCACTCCGAGTCTGTTTTAGTAGAAACAGAAGAACCTGTAAGTGTAGCTGATTTTAGAGCTGCTTGTGAAGCATTCCCAGGCTTAATTGTAAAAGATAATCCAAAAGCCCAAGAATATCCTATGCCTTTATATACATCTAATCAAAACGACTGTGAAATTGGTCGTATCCGCAAAGATTTATACAATGACAAAGGCATGAATTTCTGGATTGTAGGGGACCAAATTCGCAAGGGCGCTGCTTTAAATGCGTTACAAATTGCAGAATATATCATTGAAAAACAGTCATTTTGATTCCCATAAGGAGGTTCCTCTATGAAAACCTTAGGTCGTGTACTAACTGCTATGATTACACCATTTACAGCTGATGGTGCTGTTGATTTTGACGGTGCTGTAAAGCTTGCTAAGCATTTATTAGCCAATGGTTCTGATGGTTTAATTGTTTGTGGCACAACAGGGGAAAGTCCAACTATAGATAATGATGATAAATTAAAGCTCTTTCAACGCATCGCTAGTGAATGTGGTGATTTAGGAACTATAGTGGCTAATACTGGCTCTAATAATACAGCACGATCAGTAGAATTTACTGCTGCTGCTTCTAAAACAGGCGTTCATGCGGTTATGGCTGTAGTGCCTTACTATAACAAACCAAATCAAGAGGGTTGCTATTTACACTTCAAGGCTATTGCTGAAGCTACCGACTTGCCAGTGATTGTATATAATGTTCCTGGACGCACTGGTGGCGCTATTACGCCGGAAACTATTGCTCGTTTAAATAAAGTGGCTCCTAATATTTGTGCTGTTAAAGAGGCCAGTGGCGATATTGCTGTAGCGCAACGTATTTACCATTTATTGCCAGAAGGTTTTATGATTTACAGTGGTGATGATGCTTTAACCTTACCTATGATTGCCATTGGTGGTTTAGGTATTATTTCTGTAGCAGGTCATATTGTAGGTCGTGAAATGAATGACATGATTAAGGCTTATGAAGCTGGTGATATTGCCAAAGCAAAAGAAATTAACGAGCAATTGCAACCTATATTTAAAGCTATGTTCGTTACAACTAATCCAATACCAGTAAAATATGCCGTTAGAAAGTTAGGTCTTCCAGCAGGTCCATTCCGTTTACCTATGTGTGAACCAAGTGAAGCTGAAAAGGCAGTTGTTGATGAAGCCTTAGTACATATATTAAATAAGTAAAATAAAAACGAACACTTGTTTTGTTCGGCTTAAATAGGCTAGACAAACAAGTGTTCGTTTTTTAGTTTAGAATAAGATGAAACTGATTAGTCAAATTTTGTACATTACCTAATTTACCAAATAATAAAGTAGTTAGTATTTAAAATATGCTTATTTAAATACTAACTACTTTGTTTATTTATTATGTTGCATACTTTTTATTTAACATGACATAATTTACTTTAAATTGTCTAGAATTATTTTAAAGTATAATTCTAAATGTGATCGCGAATTAAACCAATGACTTTACCTTCAATTTGACATTCTTTAGTGTAAATCGGATCGAATTCACTGTTTTCTGGCTGTAGGCGAATGCGGTCTGATTCACGGTAGAAGCGTTTTACAGTCGCCTCATCATCAATGCGTGCTACTACAATATCGCCATTATTAGCGGTAGATTGATTGCGAACGATGAGAAGATCACCTTCAAACATACCAATATCACGCATGGATTCGCCGCGTACACGAAGTAAAAAACATTCAGAATTACCAATTAAAGAAAGTGGCAAGGGCACAGTGGATTCTTGGTTTTGGACAGCTGTAACAGGCAAACCTGCTTGAACCGTACCAATTAAAGGAACCACGCGAAGTTTAGATTGCATCATTTCAAAGGTTTCAGAAGCGGTTACTTCATCATCTTCAGACTTAGCAACAGTTGGAACATACTTTTGTTTCATACCTACTACAGTGATGGAGCGGTTTTTATTCATATCGCGTTTAATATAACCAAATCGCTCTAATGTATTAAGGTGACTTTGTACTGTAGAAGTAGAGCTTAACCCCATATAATTGCAAATTTCACGCACACTAGGGCAGCGATAATTAGTTTGCAAAGAATCAGTAATATAGTCTAAAATACGTTTTTGTTTGGAGTTTATATCAGTTGCTGGTCGTCTCAAGGGGAAAACCTCTCATTCTAAAAGAACTATAAAAAATTATAAAATAAAGATAATATATAAAGAATTACTCATTATGGAGTAATCTAACGTTTCGTACTGAAAATATAGTTAATATTATAACAAACTATTTAACTTAATACTATTATAAATCGAACATTTAAAGCTTGTCAAATAAATGTTCGAAAAATTACTTGACCGAACATTTATTCGTGTGCTATAATCACATCATAGAAGAACATACATACCTATAAAAATGTTCGATTATATCTTGAAGATTTCTTACTAAAGTAAGTGATTATAGAAAATGTGAGGCGAGTAGAAATGAAAAAAGAATTTTTTATTGCAGTTGGCATGTGTTTAACTTTGTTGATTGGATTTTTTACTACCAATACAAGTCCTGAATTAGATGTTCATAATGTAAAGATTGTTACTGTAAAGTCTGGTGATACTTTATGGGATATTGCAGCAGCAAACGCAAATAATACTGTAGATGTTCGTGAAATGGTTCATGCCATGAAAGACATTAATGAATTAGATGATTCGGTTAATTTAGAACCTGGTAGCACATTAAAAATTCCTACCATTCAACATAATACTGGAAGTCCAGTTAATTACATGGCATCTAAAGATTAATTGTTGAAATAATTCTAATATACATAAAACCAAATAATATGAAATAACATAAAATAATATACAGTATCTAAAGTATTATTAAATTTAAAAAATAGACTATATTAATCTATAGAAATTTATAGCATTCTATATTAATTGATACACTAGTTATATACAGTAAGAACACTCCCGATTTAGACTGTTTATATATACAACTGAATAAGGAAAAAGACTTCACAAGCGGCTTGTGAAGTCTTTTTTATATTTAGATTCGTTATTTATTTATATTTAGAATCTTTGTTTAAAAATAGTATTGATAGCATTATTTTCAAAGCGACTGGCTTCATTAATATATCTTCGCACCATATTAACACTGTGATGTCTAGTTTGGCGCATAATATTGCGTTCTTCTACGCCAAAGGCTGCTGCTGTAGTAGCAAAACCATGACGCAAACTGTGTGCACCATACATCTGTGGATCTAGGCCAATCAAAGCTACATATTTTTTTACAATTTCAGCAATGCTTTTATCGCTAATGGCTGTGTTACGCAAGGTCATTTTCTTAGTAAAACCTCTGAAAATTGGACCGCTTTTAATACCAGAATACCGGAGCCACTCCTTGACGGCCCTTACAGCGCAAAATTCAGCGTTTTCTATAAATGGGATAGCAACAACGGCACCTTGGCCTTCTTGGTCGGCTTTTGAGGCTTCTACGAAGATTTCCATACCTTGTGGCGAAAAATTGATATTTTCCACAGTAATGACACTTAATTCGCTACGACGAAAGGCGCCCATAAAGCCTACTAGTAGAATGGCTTTATCTCGTAACTTAACAATCGGCTCTATATCCATAGTATCCATTTCCTGGAAGATATCTTCTAAGTCATCTAAGAGGATAGGTGTTTTACCTTGTTGATAGGTACCTTTAAGGCGACGTATACCACGGAGGGCTGATTTTACTAAAGAGGATTTACAAGGATTATCAGGAAGACCTGAAGCATTAAAATTTTCAGAAATAGCGCTAATGCGTCTTGAAATCGTATTAGCCTTGGCATTGTCAGCTAAATCATTAATATAGTTAGCAATGGTTTCAGGCGTAGCTGGAAATGAACTAGTATGATTGAGTTCACACCAATAGACAAAATCATCCCAGTCAGACTCATAGGCATTAATCGTATTTTCTGATTTAGATAAAATAATGCTTTGTTTAGCCTTAGCGGAGAGTTGGGAGCTGGCCATAAGGACTTCGTTGTCACGCAAGTAAAAATGCTTGTTAGACGGCATAATAGCAGGACTCCTTCCATTTTTATATAAAAAAATTACTTCCGATAATATATCGTTATCGGAAGTAATTGTATCATATAGGTAAAACTAAGTCAAATAGACTCCTCTCAGTCTAGCCTATGAATAAGCTAAAAAGGAATTATATGTGTTTTACCTATATGCTTGTTTATATAGTTTACTAGTTATTGCTTTTTAGAAGCACAACGATCCAATAAGTAGGCAATGCTTACAAATGGAATGCCACCATTTTCGCCAAGGCCAATTTCACAAGTTGAACTAGAGCTTACGCCTAAGGTACAGCCATAGGATTTAATTTCTGCGGCTAGGTCTTTAGTAGCACATTTGTTTAGTTCGGGTGTAAAGAAACCTTTTTGACCAGCAAAGCCATCACAGGCAAAGGATTTAATATTGAATACCTTATCAGTACATGCACGGGCTAAGTTTTCAATGTATTGTTGTTTGCCAACAGTTTTAATTTTACATTGTTTGTGTACAATAACTGATTCGTCACATTTCTTCACATCAAGGCTTGGTAACAATGTATATAAGAATTCAGAAATATCTAAAATCTTAAGTCCTTGAATATGACGGAATGCATGGTTAAAGCAAGCGGAATGGTCAATTACGATTGGATAAATGCCACCTTCACTAGCTTTAGTTAAGGCTTCAGTTAAATCAGCAAGGGCTTTTTTATCGATTTCCTCATAATTTTCAAAGCTTAAGCCACAGCAAAGGTTTTCAATATGAGGTGGATAAATTACATTATACCCTGCTTTATCACAGAGACTTTCAAATACTTGTTGTAAGCTACGAGTGTCATCATATCCTTGGTTTTGACGGAATGCGCGATTAGCACAAGTACTGAAATATACTACATTCTTTTGGTAATTTGGTTTGCGTTTAGTACGCAATGTATACGTATTAGCTTTAGGCATAGTTTTTGGCACATAAGGTGTTAAACCTGTTAATTTGTGTGCATCTTCACTAATCTTAGCTAATAATGTTTTAGTTGCTACCTTGCCAGCTACACCGCCTAAGGTTACCCCTACTTTAGCGGCTTTAATAGTTGTATTAAAGTTATTGTAAATAGCTTTAGCTAGGTTGCGTCCTGCTGGATCAATTTTACGCATGGAAATTGCAATTTGAGCTGTATCGATACCGAGTGGACATAATTGAGAACACATGGAACAAGCTGCACAAGTATCTACACCATAGTATTCATAGCCTTTTTTAAGCTCTTCTGCCATAGCGAGATTGCCTTCTTTTAAGAGGCGCTTTTCTTCGCGCAACAAGGAAATACGTTGTCTTGGTGTTAAGGTTAAATTGCGGCTTGGACAATGTTTTTCACAGAAGCCACATTCCATACACATATTGAACAATGGATCAATATCACTCATTGCTTTAAGATTTTTCTTATATACATCTGGGTCATCTGTAATGATAACATCAGGATTGAGTAAGCCTTGTGGGTCGAAAATCTCTTTAATACGACGATTTACAGCATATGCTTTTTTACCCCATTCAAGTTCTACAAATGGTGCCACCATGCGGCCTGTACCATGCTCCGCTTTAATAGAGCCTTCTACACCAGCTACGCGCTCTGCCATTTCTTTTACAAGGCCAGCAAAATTATCCATTTCTTTTTGTTCGTTGAAGTTTGGTGTAATAATGAAATGAACATTACCACTTAAGGCATGACCAAAGATAATGCCACTATCTACGAAATCATATTTGTGGAATAATTCTGTAATCATTTCGATACCATCAGTAAAGTCGTCAATCTTGAAGCATACGTCTTCAGTAATAACAGTTGTACCAGGACGGCGAAGACCTGCTGCGATTGGCAATAAGCCTTTGCGGATCATCCACCAGCTATTGTACTCTTCTGCATCTTTAGAATATAGACTTGGAATGGCTGTTGGAATATCTTTCAACTCTTCTTTAATATAGGCAAGATTCTTTTCTAATATATCAGGATCATTACTTTCTGATTGGAATAAAATACAGCTAGTTCCTTCTGGTACGTCGCGAACAAAGCTTGGTACTTCAGGTAATTGTTGCACACTCTTAAGACTTAAATAGTCCATCATTTCCGCAGCAATTACTTTTTCACGGCCCATATTAGCTAAGGCTACTACAGCGCGAGATGCATCGCTAAGCTTTTCAAAGAATAACAAGCCACAGCCCTTATGTTTAACATCCTCTACGCAATTGTAAGTTACTTCACTAACAAAGCCTAAAGTACCTTCACTGCCGATAAAGATATGGTTTAAAATATCTACAATATCATGGAAATCAACTAAGGTATTAATACTGTAGCCAGTGGTATTTTTAATTTTATATTTACGGCGAATTAAGTCTACGAGCTCATTATCTTCCATAATATGCTCACGTAGACCTAATAATTCATCTACTAAATCTTTATGGGTTTGTAAGAAGCTCTTTACACTGGCTTCATTACCTGTATCAAGGACGGTACCATCAGCTAGTACAACGCGCAAAGAACGAATCGTTTGGTAAGAGTTCTGCGCCGTGCCACAGCACATGCCACTGGAGTTATTGTTTAAAATCCCCCCTACTAAGGCTGTTGCTAAAGTAGCTGGGTCAGGGCCAATCTTTTTGCCGTATTTAGCTAAGGCATCATTAGCATCAATACCGATTACACCACAAGCGAGGCGAATGGCATTGCCATCTTCTAATACTGTCACATCTTTAAAGCCATCATTAGCAACGATGAGCACATCTTCAGAGGAACTTTGACCAGATAAAGAACTACCAGCTGCACGGAATGTTACAGGTGTACCACAGCGATTAGCTAGCAATACTAATTGAACCACTTCTGCTTCATTATGCGCTTTTACTACAACTTTTGGTAAATAGCTATAACAAGAGGCATCTATCCCATAAGCATAGCGAAGTAAATAATCAGTAAATACTCGGTCAGGACAAATCTTCTTTGCTTCTATTACAAATGTGTCATAATCTTTTCTCAATACCATACCCATTAGTTTAGGACCTCCTAGTATTTGTTATTACTCTATACATCACTTAGATGTTACCAAAATGGTAATCTATTAAATTAAGAATAGCACACTATAGAATCAATGTAAATTAAAAGTGGGTATTATTTTTTCATGTTTTTATAATTAGTATATCACTAATGTTAGGAGGGTTTATTATCACTTCACTGCATAGATAGTAAAATATTATATTAAATTTTTTAGAAATAACTTTAGTATATATATATTTTACAATACAGCTAATACAAGGTATAATTAGATGATATAATAAGATTGAATAAAAAACATTGCAATATAGTATGAAAGTAGGTGGCCCTTCGTGGCAAATTCAGTAGGTACACATTTATTAATAGATTTATATGCTTGCTTAGAGGAAGCGGTAAGCTCCCCTGTTATGATTCAAGAGAGTGTAACAAATGCTCTAGAAGCAGCTAAGCAACCGGTAGATGAAATCAGTTGTCAGGTGCTAGAACATGAAATTGTTCTATTTGCTATTGCCAATCGTTGTCATATTATCGTTCATACCTATCCTGAAATGGGCTATGCAGCAGCTGATATTTATACTTTTGGTATTCCCCTACAGGCAACGCTCATTATGCGTGAATTAAAGCAATCCTTTGGAGCTGAACGAGTTAAAGCGACTAGTGTAAATCGCGGTGATTTTGGTTCTTTACGAGATATGAAGCCTCGCAAAAAGACATCTCTTTCGGCTATGGCAAGAGTGACTCGCACGCGCCTTCGGCTTCAAGAGACTGGAACTAAGTTAAAGTCTAAAGGTGCTAAAGTATTTAAAGTGATTGGTAAACGCAATACAAATCACCCAACAGATGATAAATAAGCTAGGTCTTTTGCCTTATTATAAGAGCTAAGAGAAAAAATAAGAACATAAAAAGCTTAAGCATATTAAAAGATTTAAACTATAAAAATACACAATAGTAACTATATATTTATAGGAAATACAAAAAGACGCTCTAGAGAGCGTCTTTTTCTTTATATAGAGTATTTTATAATAAAGTATCTACGGCGATTTGAAGCACTATATCATGAGGATTGTCACAGAGATAATCTGGCTGGGCTGCTACTAGTTCTTCTTTAGTACCATAACCATAAGTAACGCCTAAAGCGCGGCAATCTAATGCTTTCGCTGCTAGTATATCGTATTTGCGATCCCCTACCATGTACCAGCCGGTAATATTTTTCTTAACACGGCTATTGGACATTTCACGTAACTCTTCAATAGTTTTACGTAAAATATCTTCTTTATGAACTAAATTTTCTGCCACATTAGCACCACGAATAACTTCAAAGTATTGAGTTAAATTAAAATGGTCTAATATTTCTTTAGCTAAATGTTCCGGTTTAGCTGTGGCTACCGCTACATATGTATTGGTTTGGCGCAAGGTGACTAACATGCGCTCAATATCTGGATATACTTCGTTTTCAAACTTCCCTACTGTTTCATAGCGTTCTCTAAAGTAGCCGTAGGTCTCCTCTGCTTCCGCTTCTGTCATATGGCAATAAGTTTGTAAGGACTCTTTCATTGGAGGTCCTAAGAATAATTGCAAGGTTTCTTCATCAGGAATAGGAGCCCCTTTCTTTTCTAGGGCATATTTAATGGAGGTAATAATCCCTTTGGCAGAATCTGTAAGGGTTCCATCAAGGTCAAAAATAATGCAGATCATAGCAAATCCTTTCTTTAAATAAGACGAGTTATTTTATAAACAATTTTTTATAATTATATGTACAGTTTTGTACAATAGTAACAATGTACATAATAGTTTAGTATTTTAAGAACATTTATTGTATGATACAATAAGGTTATAATTAAGTATATCATACCACATACTAAGTAGTATAAGGAGGTTGTATTATGGATTTTGAAGAACAGAAGGTTCCTGATAGTATATTAGATAAATACACAAAAGTTTGCACTTGCCGCAGCATTAGTCGAAAAACAATTAAAGAAGCGATTAATGATGGCTGTGATACGATTCCAAAGATTCGTGAGCGTACAGGCGCAGGCACTGGCTCTTGTGGCGGTAAAAACTGCGGTGTTCGCATTGTAAAACTACTTCAAGATATGGGCAAATTGCCAAAGCCTCAATCTAAAGAATAAAAATAAAGATTAAAAACTAAAGAAATAAAAAAGAGTTAACTCGTAACAAAGGTTGCGGTTAACTCTTTTATTTTACCTATATAGAATTACTTCGCTTTAGCTTCTTCTTTTTTTAAGGCTTCTTTTAAGGTATGCCAAGCTAAAACAGCACATTTTACACGGGCTGGCATATTAGAAATATTCTTTAATGCAATAGCATCTTCTAATTCTTCTAATTCCTCATCATCGGTTACTTCTTTTTTGATCATGCCTAAGAATAAATCAACGAGGCGGAAGGCTTCATCCAAAGTTTTGCCTTTAATAATATCAATCATCATAGATGCTGAAGCTTGGCTAATTGCACAGCCAGAACCAGTGTAAGCAGCTTCTACTACTACATTATCTTTAACATCGATTTGCAAGGTTAAATCATCACCACAACTTGGGTTATGGCCATGTTCAGAAGTAGAAAATACATCAAGTAAACGTTTATTGCGCTTATCCTGATTATGCTCCAAAATTAACTCTGTATATAATTGATCCATTTCCATGGAATAAACCTCCTATATTATGTAATGCCTTTACTACTATTTTTATTACTTACTTTACAATGTATTAATCTCAACAACTGTAAGATTAATACATTACAAAGTAATACACTCATCAGTAAGCGCCACCTAATTTAGGAGCGCTTACTAATAAGTGAGATGAGCTTTTTTAATCGATTAACTTCGTATTTTTATTGAAATCAAAATAACTTAGTGTTTAAATGGAAATCAAACGAATTAGCCATTAAATCGAATTACTTAGTCTTTTAAACCCATAGTTGGACGTACTGTCTTCACTGCTTCAAGGAAAATATCTAAATCTTCTTTGCGCGTATATACATACATGCTTAAGCGGTTAGATGCAGGGACATTGTAGTACGCACCAAGTGGTTGTGCACAATGATGACCAGAGCGGATGCATACTCCTTTACTATCTAAAATAGTCGCTACATCATGAGGATGTACATCATCAATAGTAAAGGCAATAACACCATGCTTTTCAGCTGGATCTTCAGAACCCAATACATGTACATGAGGAATTTCTAACAATTTTGGCAATACATAATTAACTAATTCTTTTTCATAGGCATTAATATTATCCATGCCAAATTCTTCTAAATACTCAATAGCTGCTTTAAGAGTAACAGCACCATGAGCATTAGGTGTACCAGCTTCAAATTTATATGGTACTTCATTGTAGGTAGTTGATTGCTCTTGTACATATTCAATCATGTCCCCACCGAGTAGGAATGGCGGCATTTCTTCTAATAGATGACGTTTGCCATACATAACACCAATCCCTTGGGAGGCACACATTTTATGACCAGAGAATACGAAGAAATCACAGTCTAATGCTTGCACGTCAATCTTTTTATGTGGCGCTGATTGGGCACCATCTAAAATAGCGATAGCACCTACAGCGTGAGCGCGCTTAATCAATTCTTCCACAGGGAATTCCATGCCAAGTACATTACTGATATGGGCAAAGGAGACAATCTTAGTTGTATTGTCAATTTTATCCATTTCACCAGGTTTTAAATGGCCTGATTCATCTAAGTACATGAATTCTAATATAGCACCAGTAACTTGAGCTACACGTTGCCAAGTTACAAGATTGGCATGATGCTCTGATACAGGAATGACAATTTTATCGCCTTTTTTTAGATTGTGTAGGCCATAACTAAACGCAATTAAGTTCAAGCTTTCTGTAGTGTTGCGAGTGAGAACAATTTCTTCTCGTTCTTTAGCATTGATAAAGCGTTGTACAGCATCACGGGTTGTTTCATACGCCTCAGAGGCTTCCACAGCGAGTACGTGGGCACCACGATGAGGATTACCATTATGCTCTGTTAAATGCTTATGTAAGGCGTTTAAAACGGCTTCAGGCATTTGAGTAGTTGCCCCACTGTCTAAGTAAACAATGCGGTGACCTTTATGTTCTTTTTTTAAGATTGGAAAATCTTTATATGCTTCTGCAACAGATCTCATAATACACCTTCTTACTTTGACTAAATTTTAGCACGAACTGTAGCAAGGGCTAATTCTTCTAACTCTTCACTACCAAGTTGATCGATTAATGGGCGAAGCATAGATTCAACAATTATATGTTTGGCTTCTGCTTCACTAAAACCACGGCTCATGATATAGAACAATTTTGTCTTGTCTAATTGACCAGCACTAGCGGCGTGATTACCAACTACATTATCTTCCTTACAAAGTAATAGTGGCAAGGATACAGATTTAACAGTTGGATCCAATAATACGCAAGTATCTTCTTCTGCCCCTTCTGCGCCTACACTGCCACGGATAAAGTCTAAAGTGCCGCGGAAGGATTTTTTAGATTCTCCACCTAAAGCACCAAGTACATGAATATCGCTGACAGTTTTCTTGCCTACATGAGACATGAGCATGGAAATATCAAATTTTTGTTTTTTCTCACCAAGATAGGCTAAATCGTGAACAATATGAGCTTCTTCACCACTCAAGTCTTGAGTGTAATGCAAGAAGTTTTCGCTGCCACCAAGTTCTACATTCAAGTATTCTACTTTACTATTAGCACCTAGTTTAGTATAGCGATGTTCAATTTGTTGTACGCCTTCGCCTAAGAGTTGGAGTTTCTTTACAGTCACATTGGCATTTGGTTCAGCATTGACTTCTGTAAGTAAGTTAATGCCACCTTCTTTGGCTTCACCTTTTACAATGTAAAGAACTTCTAATTCACCTTCTGATGCCACATCAATAGCGACGCGTGTTTTATCACCTACGCTAGCTGTGTTGGCATCAATTGTGATAACAACTTTTTCCTTTGCCTTAGCTGGTACAGAAATAGCTAGGCCTTTGTTGTATTCATTTGTAACCGCTAATAAAGAGCTTGCTTCAGCGCCTTCAAAATTAGGATTCAATAAAGCCTTATTCTGCAGTTCTGTTACTACCCCTTCATTAGCATCGATTGTAATTGTAGCTGGTGCTTGGCCATTGGCTACAACACCTTCAGTATGATTTACCTGTAACCACCGGAAGGTTGGTCTGGGTAATTCATTAAATAATACTTTACTCATCAGTACCTCCTATCCGATAGAACCTTCAAGTTCTAAGGTAATTAGATTATTCATTTCTACAGCATATTCCAATGGCAATTCTTTGGAAATTGGTTCTACGAAACCACGTACAAGCATAGCGCGTGCTTCTTCTTCGCTAATGCCACGAGTCATTAAGTAGAAGATAGCTTCATCAGAGATACGACCGATTTTAGCTTCGTGACCAAGGTCTACATTGTCATTTTCAATACTAATGGATGGAATTGTATCGGATTGAGAGATTTGATCGAGCATTAAAGATTCGCAAGATACCGTTGCTTTGGAATGTTCTGCATTTTTACCGATGTTTAATACACCACGGTAAATTGCTGCGCCACCACTCTTAGAAATAGATTTAGAGTTAATATTACTTGTTGTGTGTGGAGCGGCATGAACAACTTTAGCACCAGTGTCTAAGTACTGACCTTCACCAGCAAATGTTACGCCAGTAAATTCACAATGAGCGCCTTCGCCGGCTAAAATACTCATTGGATATAAACAGGATACGCGAGAACCAAAGGAGCCACTTACCCATTCAATTGTACCGTTCTTACCAACGCGAGAGCGTTTAGTGTTAAGATTATACATATTTTTGGACCAGTTTTCGATAGTAGAATAACGAAGTGTGGCATTGTCTTTTACAAATAATTCTACGCAACCTGCATGAAGATTGGATACATCATATTTTGGTGCGGAACAACCTTCAATGAAGTGTGCCTTAGCGCCTTCTTCCACAATAATCAAGGTGTGTTCAAACTGACCAGCACCTGGCGCATTAAGGCGGAAGTAAGATTGCAATGGAATCTCTACATGTACGCCTTTTGGCACATATACGAAGGAGCCACCAGACCATACAGCACCATGCAGTGCAGCGAATTTATGGTCACTTGGAGGAACCAAGGTCATGAAGTATTGTTTTACTAAGTCTTCATGTTCATGAAGCGCTGTTTCAATATCTGTGTAGATAACACCTTGTTTTACAAGATCTTCTTGAATGCTGTGATATACAACTTCAGAGTCGTATTGAGCACCTACACCAGCCAAGGAAGTACGTTCCGCTTCTGGAATCCCCAAGCGGTCAAACGTGCTTTTAATATCTTCTGGCACTTCATTCCAATCACCCTTCATATCTACTTTTGGTTTAACATACGTAACAATATTGTCCATGTTAAGACCAGAAATATCAGGAATCCAATTTGGAATATCTAATTCATTATATATTTTTAAGGATTTTAGACGGAATTCTAACATCCATTCAGGTTCATTTTTATTGGACCAAATCTCACGGATAATATCTTCCGTAAGACCAGCATTTGATTTATAAGAATATTCAAACTCATTCTTTATATCATAGACGCCACGGTCCATCTCTTCTACATGAGTTTTCTTTCTAGTTTCCATTAACAAGCCTCCTAAACTAATGCTTTATAAGCATCGTAGCCTTTTGTTTCGATTTCTGCTACTAAGGATGCATCACCAGTTTTTACGATTTTGCCATTGATTAAGATGTGAACAAAATCTGGTTTAAGTTTTTGTAAAATAGAATTGTGATGTGTAATGATGAGTACTGCGTTGTTTTCGTTGTGGAAACGATCTACCCCATCAGATACGATGCGCACAGCGTCAACGTCGAGACCGGAGTCAGTTTCGTCTAGCATAGCAAGCTTTGGATCTAAGATGGACATTTGAAGAATTTCGTTTTTCTTACGCTCACCACCACTGAAGCCTTCATTTACATAGCGTTGTGCATAAGATTGGTCGAAGGATAATTCGTCCATTTTGCTTTTTAATTCTTTTTTGAACGCTAAAGCGCGCACATTTTCGCCAGTTACAGTAGCTTTAGCTGTACGGATGAAGTTTTCTACTGTAATGCCAGGAATGGCAATTGGATTTTGGAAGGACATAAAAATACCAGCTTTAGCGCGGTTGTTTACGTCTTCTTCAGTAATATCTTCACCTTCAAATGTAATGGAGCCTTCAGTTACTTCATATACTGGATTCCCCATAATAGCATTGGCTAATGTAGATTTACCAGCACCATTAGTGCCCATAACTACATGGATTTCACCTTTATTAATTGTTAAGTCGATACCTTTAAGGATTTCTTTACCTTCTACGGATACGTGTAGGTTTTCTACGCGAAGCAATTCTGCCACGATTCGATCACTCCTTTTATTGATAATTATGATATTTAGTCATAGATAATGAGTAAATTAGGTGTAAATACAAAAGAGCGACATTTCACCAAAGTGAAATATCGCTCATACAGCTTTTAATTCATACCACTTCGGTAACCATCAAGATTTGTAACATTTATACCTAATAAACATTATACAATCTAACTGTTTACCTTGCAAGTTAATTTCTACTAAATTACTATGAATTTAAAAATAATATTTAATTTTTTTATAAAAATAGAAAAATCTATTAGTTTATTTAAGAGATTACTTCAATCGTCCTAAATATTATACCATAATTGATTAGCCAATCATAGACTTATTCTATAAATCGCTAAAATCTAATGTTGCAAATAAGTCATCTAAGGTTTCTGCTCGGCGAATTTGTGTAATACTGTGGTCTTCATTGAGGAGTAATTCCGCAGAACGCAATTTACCATTATAATTAAAACCCATCGCATGGCCATGAGCGCCAGTATCATGAATTACAATGATATCACCCATATCAATTTTAGGCAATTGACGGTCAATGGCAAATTTATCATTGTTCTCGCATAAAGAGCCAGTTACGTCGTACACTTGGTCATGAGGCGCATTTTCTTTCCCCACCACTGTAATATGATGATACGAATCATAGAGCGCTGGGCGCATAAGATTGGCCATACAAGCATCTAAACCGATATAATTCTTATAAATATCTTTGTGATGGATAGCCGTTGTCACTAAATAACCATAAGGGCCTGTTACCATACGTCCACACTCAAAGGCTAAGGATACATTGTGAATGCCATTCTGCTCTAGGGTATTTTCATAGGCTTCTTTTATTCCGGTACTAAGCGCTGTATAGTCAACTGGTGTATCTTCTGGGCGATAAGCTACGCCTACACCGCCACCAAGGTCAATAAAGCTTACACTTACGCCTGTTTTTTCTTTTACTTCTACAGCTAAATCAAACATAAGTTGTGCGGTACCAACTAAACCTGTAAGATCTAATTCATTGGATACTACCATGGTATGCAAGCCAAATTCTTTTACCCCATGATCCTTGCAATACGCTACAGCTTCTAAGATTTGAGCCTTAGTCATGCCATATTTAGCTTCTTCAGGTAGGCCGATAATGGTGTTGCCACCTTCTTTTAAAGAGCCTGGATTGTAGCGGAAGCAAATGCGTTCAGGCAACGGACGACGTGCTTCAATATATTGGATATGAGTAATGTCATCTAGATTAATAATAGCTCCCAACTCAAAGGCTTTTTGGAATTCTTCATAAGGAGTATCATTGGAAGTAAAAATAATATTATCCCCTGTAATACCAACTTTTTCGCATAGTACTAATTCAGCTATTGAAGAGCAATCGGCACCTACTCCTTCATTTTGTAAGAGTCTTAAAATATAAGGATTTGGTGTAGCTTTTACAGCAAAGTAATTTTTAAAATTAGGTACCCAAGAAAAGGCCGAAATAAATTCACGAATATTCTCTACAATGCCTTTAGCATCGTACATATGAAATGGTGTAGGATATTCTTTTATAATGGCTGCTAACTCTTCAGCAGTAACTGGTAATGTCTTTTGATTCATAGAGCTCTCTCCCCTCTATTTTACGATTAATGTATTTGATATTGAAATACATTATACTTAATTTTTATAATCCCTGTCAATTCTATAGAATTAGAATAAGGGATTTAACGATATAGTATTTTCAGATACTTACTATGTTATCTGTGCAATACAAAAAGACCTATGTACTGAAATACAGTACATAGGTCTCTTATTATGTATTTACCGCAGTAGGCGATTAGATTACATCATGCCGCCCATACCGCCCATGCCACCCATTGGAGGCATAGCAGGCGCTGCTGCATTATCTTCTACTTTGTCAGCTACGATGCTTTCAGTAGTTAATACTAAAGCGGCAATAGAAGCTGCATTTTGAAGGGCAGAACGAGTTACTTTAGCTGGGTCAACAATACCAGCTTTAACCATGTCTACATATTCTTCAGTAAGGGCATTGAAGCCTACACCGCTGTCAGTAGTTTTTACACGTTCTACCACTACAGAACCTTCAAGGCCTGCATTGTAAGCGATTTGACGAAGAGGTTCTTCTACAGCACGTTTAACAAGGTTAATACCTGTTTGTACGTCCCCTTCTTCTTTTAAGCTATCAAGTGCAGGGATAATGTCGATTAAAGTAGTGCCACCACCAGCTACGATACCTTCTTCAACAGCTGCACGAGTCGCATTAAGAGCATCTTCGATGCGTAATTTTTTATCTTTAAGTTCAACTTCAGTAGCCGCACCTACTTCGATAACAGCTACGCCGCCAGATAATTTAGCAAGGCGTTCTTGAAGTTTTTCTTTGTCGAATTCAGAAGTAGTTTCGTCTAATTGAGCTTTGATTTGACCAACGCGTTGTTTAATTTCGTCAGCATTACCAGCACCATCGATGATAACTGTTTCATCTTTTGTTACACGAACTTGGCGAGCAGTACCTAAGTCTTCAAGTTCTACTGCATCAAGTTTACGGCCCATATCTTCAGTGATTACAGTACCGCCAGTTAAAATCGCAATATCTTCAAGCATTGCTTTACGACGATCGCCAAAGCCAGGAGCTTTAACAGCTACTGCTTTGAAAGTACCACGCAATTTATTAACAACAAGTGTTGCTAATGCTTCGCCATCTAAATCTTCTGCAATGATAAGTAATTCTTTACCTTGTTTAACTACTTTTTCAAGCGTTGGAAGCATGTCAGCAATAGCGCTGATTTTGCGGTCAGTAATTAAAATGTATGGATCATTCATTACTGCTTCCATTTTGTCAGGGTCAGTTACCATGTAAGGAGAAATGTAACCGCGGTCAAATTGCATACCTTCCACTACGGAAAGATCAGTTTGAAGACCTTTAGATTCTTCAACAGTGATAACGCCATCATTGCCTACTTTTTCCATTGCTTCTGCAATAAGGCCGCCGATTTCAGCGTCACCAGCAGATACAGAGGCTACTTGAGCGATATCAGCTTTTCCGTTAACTTTGATGGATTTCTTTTTGATTTCTTCCACTAAAGTGTTAACTGCAAGTTCAATACCTTTTTTCAAAATCATTGGGTTAGCACCAGCTGCTACATTGCGCATACCTTCTTGAATCATAGCTTGTGCAAGCACTGTTGCTGTAGTAGTACCGTCACCAGCTACGTCATTAGTTTTAGTAGCTACTTCTTTTACTAATTGAGCGCCCATGTTTTCAAATGGATCAGAAAGCTCAATGTCACGAGCAATTGTAACACCATCGTTAGTGATAGTTGGAGAACCGAATTTTTTATCTAATACTACATTGCGGCCCTTAGGTCCTAAGGTTACTTTTACTGCATTTGCTAATGCATCTACACCACGACCAAGAGCACGGCGAGCATCTTCATTGAAAAGAATTTCTTTTGCCATAATATATTACCTCCTATATGACATAAGTCATATACTTAAAAACTAGTTATATGTATGTAATGCTTATTTAATTGCTATATTATAAAATAGCTAAAATATCGCGTTCGCTAATAACTAAATGGTCTACACCATCAATTTTTACTTCTGTACCAGCATATTTGGAGAACATTACTTTATCACCAACAGCTACTTCAGGAGCTATGCGCTGACCATTGTCATAAACTTTACCGGCCCCTACTGCTACTACTTCACCTTCGGAAGGTTTTTCTTTTGCAGTGTCTGGTAAAAAGATACCACTTTTGGTTTTTTCTTCTTTTTCAAGGACGCGAATTATAACACGGTCGCCTAAAGGTTTCATCATTGTTAATCTCTCCTTTGAACTAATTTTAATTAGTATATTAGTTAATATCTATTTATTAGCACTCACTACTGTTGAGTGCTAACTACAATTATTATTATAGCCGATTAAAAATAAATTGCAAGTATTATTTTTGATTTTTTGACTTTTTAGTTGCTAATAGAATTTTCCGACATGTATCGCCTATGGTGATTTGTTTATCCATACTGAATTGGCGAATGCGGCGATAGGCTTCTTCTTCGGAAATCTTATACAAGTCCTGTAATAGTCCACTGGCCTTACTAATAAGTTTGCGTTCTTCTAAGGTCGCTTTTAAGTCCAGTATATTCTGTTTTAAATTTTGATCTTCCTCATAACGATGGCGTGCCATCTCTAACGTAGGCAGCAATTGTTCTTCCCGTACAGGCTTGATTAGATAACCATAGACACCTGACTCGCCCGCTTTTTTTACTAAGTCAGCTTGACTATACGCTGTAAGGAGTACTACGGGGCCTAAATCTTTATGTCTAATTTGACGGGCTGCTTCAATGCCATCAAGTTCAGGCATTTTTACATCCATTAAGATTAAGTCAGGAGCTAGGCTGCTACCTAAGCGCAATGCATCGACTCCATTGCGCCCTTCCCCTACCACTTCATGTCCTGCCGCTTCTAGCTGATCGCGTAAGTCCATGCGAATTAAAGATTCATCGTCTACAATTAAAATTTTCATACTTTAACCTTCTTTGTGATCTCTCTTTTAACTTTGTTCCTACAAATTGATATTTATTATTTGCTTATATTTAATTGAGCATACTCAATTCGAGTATTCTTAGTTTACTCGTTTTAACTCATGTATCTTAAGGGCTCTTATTTTATATTATTTCCTCTTAATGGCATCGTCTTACTATTATTTTTCCTCAGCGAATTGAATTTGAATTTCCGCACCATCTGTATTGTTAAAAGTAAGGGCGCCATTTAGTTCATTTTCCACAAGATTTCTAATAATCTGAAGACCTAATCTTGAAGATAATTTTAAATCAAAATCAGGAGGAAAACCTTGTCCATTATCTTTGACCGTAAGATGTACAAAACCATCTTTACGAGCCGTATGTATTGTAAGACGGTTTATCTGAGAGTCTGCAGATATGTTAACTTTTCTTGCTTCTACAGAATCTAAATTACTACTTTCTGCTCGAGGTAAGCTATTAGAAGTAGATGCTGAAGGTAATTCTAAAAAATGGAATCCATGTTCTAAGCTGTTTGAAATAAGTTCATTTAAGATAAGGGAAATATAACTACCCCTATGTGATGAAACTGTAATAGAAGGGCCTTCATAACTGAATTCTAATTGTTGTTCAGGCCGCATCATGGAGCGACGTAATAGACGCACCAGCTCTTCTGCAATGGTGCGCACTTCAATGTAATCTTCATCGTAATGAGAGATTAGCTCATGAACTAAAGCCATGCTTTCTATTCGACTTACTCCTTCTTGAAGAGCTCTTTTTACTTCCTCATTAGCTGAACGACGCCCTTCCATGCGAAGTAAACCGGCTACAACTTGTAAATTATTTTTTACGCGATGATGAATTTCTTTTATTACAGAATTTTTTACTAATAAGGCTTGTTCTTGTTGGCGATATTCAGTTTGATCTTTTAAAATCAAGAGACTGCGCTTGCCATAATGACCACTACTTACAGGAATAAGGCGTTGTTCTAAAATAATATGACCATAAATTTCCTCAGTAATGGCACCGCGATGCATTTGCAAAGCTTGCTTTACCCAACTCATTTTTATAGATCCACCATATACTGATGTGTTCAGTAATCGACGGTCAAATCCTAATAAATCAACTAATCTTGCAGCTGCTTCATTGGCATATAGAATAATGCCTGATTCATCAAATATAATTAGACCATCATGATATGATAAGGGCTTATAGAGTTCTGCTTGCTGTTGCGGTACCATCATGGCCATATAGGTGGTGTCCGCTAAAATATCAGATCGATTAGTTTCTTCTTCACTTTCTTGATGCGTAAGGCCTGTATGGATAATGGCAATACCACCAATACAGCGCCCCCCATTATCAATGATAGGAAAGGCCACTAATCGCTCCATACTGCCGAGACGGCGCTCCATATATCCTTTAACTGGTGTGGCTTTTTGGAGTACCTCATGCCAAAGACCTACCTCGTAGGGCTTGACGCTCTTATATTGTGACAAATCATTAGTTAAGTTATTTTTTGACCAATAGATAATCTGACCTTCTATATTATACGTATATACATAGACTTCTTGCTGCGGCAAGGAGGATGCAAAAGGCAGTAGCTCTATAATAGTCAGGAGCAGTTTTTGCTGTATATCTGATAAAGAGGTTACTTTTTCTAGCACCGCTCCACTTATTAAGGCTGTCATAGGTACCTCCTTAGCAATAAGAAACCCAATATAAGTATTTAAAATAGAAGGTTAAAAACACATGTAGCAAGAAGTAACTACAAATTAATGTTTGCTAAATATAGCATGTAAAAATAATTTACTATAAGCAACTAACAATTAGAGAGAAAAGCTCTAAGAACAAATGACAAACACTGCTTATTGAAAAGCGTCAAATAATAAATAGAGCTCTTATAGTCCTAAAGGGATAGCTGGCTTCGCATTTAAGTGAAGATCTGAAAATTTCTTCGCTTGTGCCATATAGTAAGCTCTACAACCAATCATGGCTGCATTATCAGTGGCTAATATAGAGCTAGGCTCATAAAAGGTCAGCCCCGATTCTTCACACATGGCTTTTAAGGCTGCTTGTAAGTGTTTATTCGCTGATACACCACCAGCTAAGGTAATTTTAGTTTGGCCTGAAGCGAGCGCTGCATCTTTAGTTTTTTGAACTAATACATCAATAATAGATTGCTGAAAGGAAGCAGCTACATCGGGCTCATTGATTTCGTTTCCCTTTTGTTTTTCATTGTTAATGTAATTTAATACAGCTGATTTTAAACCACTAAAGCTAAATTCAAAATTTCCCTTTTCCTGTAGCGCTTTAGGAAAATCAATGGCATTGGGATTACCTGTGGCACCTACTTTTTCAATTTGAGGCCCACCTGGATACGGATAGCCAAGAACACGGGCAATTTTATCAAACGCTTCTCCAGCCGCATCATCTCGTGTTTGCCCTAATACTTCAAAGGTTTCATAATCTTTAACGATTACGAGCATAGTATGACCACCGGACACTACAAGGCTTAAAAATGGTGGTTCTAATTCTTGATGAATTAGAAAATTAGCGAAAATATGGCCTTCCATATGATGAACACCGATAAGTGGCTTCCCTGTAGCAAAGGCGAGTCCTTTGGCAGCGGCTACACCAACTAACAAGGAGCCGACTAAGCCAGGTCCATAGGTTACGCCAATGTGGTCAATATCCTCTAACTCAATATGAGCATCTTTTAGGGCTTGATCTACAATGGGAATTACTTGTTCGATATGATGGCGGGAGGCAATTTCAGGCACTACACCGCCGAATTTTTGGTGAATAGGTACTTGGCTAGAGATAACATTGGATAACACTTTGCGACCGTTCTGTAAAACGGCAGCGGATGTTTCATCACAACTACTCTCAATAGCTAAGGTATATATATGATTCATGTATGATTCTCCTTCACAGAACTGCTCAGCAGTCCTTCATTACATGTTACTTTTGCATGTGAGATTTTTTAGGTACAACTTTTTTACATGCAATTTTTATTTCATTTCCTTTAATGACTGTGTTTTTTTATGAGTGAAATTTTTATGTGCCATTTTCCCTTACATATTGTTTTCTTTCACACGAGACATAATATAGGCATCCTCTTGCGGATCAGTATAATAGTTTTTTCGTATTCCTTTTACAGTAAAGCCTAATCGGCGATACATGGCAAGAGCACCTAAATTAGATAAGCGTACTTCTAAAAAGATTTCATTCATCTCTGCCTCAAATAAAAGGCGCACTAACTTTCTAGTGAGCATAGCGCCATATCCTTGCCGTCTATATTGTGGATGAATGGCTATATTGGTAATTTGCCCTTCATCAAGTACTAGCCAAGCTCCGGCATAGCCAATAATTTGGCCATCTAGTTCAGCTAGGACATAGAGGCGATCTGCAGCATGGTTTGAAGAGAATTCTGCTGTAATAGATTCTAAGGACCAAGGTACCGAAAAACAAGCTTTATCTAGTTCATATATGGCCTCTGCATCTTCTATAGTTGCTTGACGTAAGGACAGCATAATTCACTCCTACTCCACAAATTAATTAGTAAATAACAACAAAATATACAATGATTTTTTTATTTTTCTATTTGGTCAGCTACTTCCGTAATAATGACTGTAGCTTCTTTTTCAGCGCTTGTATTCTTAGCTTCAGGGTGACGGGCATCCCATAGCACTTCTGCTTCTGAGCGACGCATGTAGTAAGGCGCTAGATTTTCACTTTCGTCTTCGCCATTTAGAAATTGAGGGAGTGCTTTTAGCAATAAAGAGGACGCCTTAGGAACGCGCAAATGAGGTGGCGCTAAATTAATATGAGGATAACTTGCCTCTAAAGTAGCACTAATTTTATTTAAGCCATCACCTAATACTGTAACAAATTCTTTTCGCTCATTTAAGGCTTGTAAGGCATCTTCGCGTTTTTTGATAGTAGGTCCTTGTAGACATACTAACTCGCCCTTTTCCCACGTATATAGGCCTTCGTAGACCTGTTTCTTTTGCGCATCAATCATGATGGCGATGAGCCCTTCTGTATTATAGAAATTATAGGCCATACCATCTAGAGTCATAACGCCAATTAAAGGAATATGTAAGGCATAGGCTAAAGCTTTCGCTGTACCAAGACCAATGCGTAAGCCTGTAAAAGACCCAGGACCAATACTAACTGCAATGCCTTTTAGTTCACTGCGTTCTACTTTACTTTCTTTTAAAAGTAATTCAATATGAGGCACTAATTGTTCCGAGTGAGTTAGACCCGCTTGAATGGTTAGTTCATTAAAAATGCCTGTTTCATTCATAAGGGCAACGCTAGACACAGCGCTACTCGTTTCAATTCCTAAATACATACTTGCCTCCCATGCGTTCTAATTCTTCAGCGCTTAATTCATCTGTTTTAAAATGAATTAAACGCGTATCCTCTCCAGTCCGCTCAATAATGATCCATAGCACTTCTAAAGGTAAGGCGTCAGGAAATTTATCAGCCCACTCTACAATGCTCATAGTATCTTCCGTGAATTCAGCAAAGCCAATACCATCAAGCTCAGCTTCTTCGTCTAAGCGATACACATCAAAATGATATAAATTGCCATGACCAGTTTCGTATGTATTCATGAGGGCAAAAGTAGGACTAGTCACTTCTTCAGCGATTCCAAAACCCTCAGCAATACCTTGCGACATATGAGTTTTGCCTGTACCTAAATCACCAACTAAGGCAATGCATAAGGATTTTGTATATTCTTTTATAAAGGCCCCTATTTGATGACCTAATTGCTTGGTGTCAGCCACTGATTGAGACTGACAAAGCATGGTTTGATTATATGAGTCTTTCATTACTGCTCCTAAAATATTTGTATCAAGTTAATTTTATTACTTTAATTTTTTTATTGTTTAAACATTTGTTTATTTAAGTTTATATGACCGTTATTAGTTCTATAGTCTAAACAAGTTTGGAATAACTATTATTACAAAACTTTTAATTGGTATATTTTTATTCGTTTTATTAAAGCTTTATTTGTAAAAATGGTTATACCCTCTAGCGTTCATAATACTAGTTTCGCCAGCAATTGTTTTTACACGGACAATGCCTGCTTCTCCCTTTTTAACTTTACCGACTACGCGACCAATAGGTGTTAAATGAGGGCGGGCTTTACAAGCTTCAAAATCGTCTTCGTTCATAGTCCCAACAAGCTGGAAATCTTCACCACCATACCAAGCGAAATGATACGGACTTTCCCCGATTTCTTTGGCTAATTTAAGAGTTTGTTTATGAAGAGGAATAGCACTTTCATCAATTTCCATGATAACATGTGAGGCTTGAGCTATTTCATTAAGCTCACTGCTGAGACCATCACTTATATCATTTAAGGCATGAGCGCCACTTTTTAGTAAGGATTTACCAATTTTTACTTGTGGTTCTGGCATCAAATGGGCACGCTTAATAGCTCTATAATCTGCTATTTCATGCTGAAGGGCATAAAGCCCCGCTGCTGATGATCCCACAGTATTAGTTACAAAAACAATATCATCGACTTTACTGCCGTGACGATAAATAGCCTTACCTGAAGGAACCTCACCAATTACGGTTAAATTAATAACCATCTTTGAGGGGGAACTAACTGTATCACCACCAATTAAATTAACTTTATATCGTTTAAATATTTTTTTTATGCCTTTATAAAATTCCTTACAGAAAAAAACACTCGTATAATGTGGTAGTGCAATAGAGATTACCGCCTCTAGTGGTGTGCCCCCCATCGCTGCAATATCACTAAGATTGGCAGCACCCAGTCGGTAACCTAATTGGTAGGCCGTGATCGTTTCCTTTGAGAAATGAACATCTTCTACCATCATGTCAGTTGTAATGATTTGGTCTTTATTTGAATCGGCTTTATACACTGCACAGTCATCGCCAATACTATATATTACGCGTTTAGGGCGATTAATTGTGTCATTTTTTATTAGATCTATAAAAGCAAATTCTCCTATGTCGCTTATATACTCTTGTTCCATTCTCATAGTAGACCTCACATCTTTTTTCGACATTATATGACGTATCAAATTGATACTAACATTGACAATTACGATATTATTATACCACAAAAAAACTCCCCTTAAAGAACTAGGAAGTCCTCTAAGGAGAGTCTGTATTATTTCACTATTTGTTTTTCCATGCGCTTCATAGGTTCAGACACATCATATCCACCATAGAGGTCGATGGATTTACCATTGACTAAAAACTGTACTTTCTCTACACCATCAAATTCAGTGGCTGTATTAACGAGTGAAGCAAGTCTTAATTGGGCGGTTAGTCCATCAATATTGGATTTATCTAAAAATTCCTTAGATAAATCAATATAGGCTATATGGTCTTTAATATTTACACCATTTACTTTAGTTCCTTTAGGAAAAATTGGATAGGATTGACGGCTGTCTTCATCCAATAAGAAGGTAATGGCATAAGCTATGGTCTTTTTATCGCTATCGACAGTGAATAATTTAGGTGTTACCCCTTTACCATTATCCAAAGGCACATAGATTGTCATTTTTGACATACTGTCTTGACTAGCGTTAGCTGCTTTAGCACTTTCTGTCTTAGTGGAAGACTGGCTCGCTTTTGCTGAAGAACCAAGTTCATTTTGATCTGCACTGCAACCTGCTAAGACTAAGAGTAAAGCACTTACAATAGTGACTAACATGAGACGTATAGACTTAGTCATCTTTATTACCCCCTAAAATAGTTTTCCACACCTGATGCAATTTCATCAGCGAAGTCTTGTTGGACGCTGTCCTTTTTAAGTAAAGCTTCTTCTTTAGGATTGGAGATGAATCCAAGTTCAACAAGTACAGCAGGCATTAAAGAACGGCGAAGTACATAAAGATTACCTGGTTGGATGCCACGATCGCCACCAAAGCCAGATTCGTCTGCAATTGTAGTTTGAATACGATTTGCTAAACGAGTATCGTATTGTGTTTTTTCATAATAGTAAGTGGCAATACCGCCTACAGATGGATTGCTAAAGGAATTGATATGAACACTGATAAATAAATCTGATTTAGATCTTGTACCAACATCCACACGAGCTTGTAGTTCATCAGGACCACTAGCATTAGGACCGTATACGTCCACATCAGTAGTACGTGTCATATATACTTTAGCGCCCTTGGCTTCAAGAGCTTTTTTCAATTTCATAGAAATTGGTAAAGTTACATTTTTTTCCATTAAACCAGTCGGTCCAATAGCACCTGGGTCTGTACCACCATGACCAGGGTCAATAGTGATAATTTTGCCTTCAATACCTCCGCTAGTGCGATAATCTACTTTAGCCGCCACTGGCGTAGTTGTAGAATTAGGTATTACTACAGGCTTTTTAGGTACTGTAGCACTTGGTTTAGGTGTAGACTTGTTAGTATTTACAGCTACACTTGGGGTTGTCTTATTACTGCCGTAATACGTAGTGCGAGGTGCCACCCCTTTTTGTTGAATATCAATTACCATGCGATCAGGTTTATTATTGACCTTGTCTTTAGGTAAAGAGAAGACTTTAATATCTCCTACATCAATGGAACTTGGCGTTTTTAAAATTACATCTGTAGCCTTTCCATTTTGGTCAAGTTTGGCTGATTTTACTATCTTTGGATTCATATCCAAGGATTTATTATCGGTTTTGATTTTTGTGTTTTTCAACTTTACCGTCGTAGTAGTACCGCTCTTATCAATTGATGCGGAGGCTTCTACAGGAGCTGTCAGATTTAATACAACTCTAACAAATGGCACTGGAGCATCATTTCGAGTTACCCAATACATATCACTTATTTCGGCGGATTTAGCTGATACTATGGAAAAAGGTAATATGACAATAGCTAGCAATAGCATCATCCAAATTTTACGCAACGTAATCACTCCCATCAACTATTTGCGTGACGTATTATTTTTTACATTCTTTTTAAGACTAATTCATTATACCATAGTTTTTTGAAATAAAATGCTATGTATAGAATTTTCATTATTGATTCACAAAAAAATACGCTATATAGTACTTACCGATAATCATTGGTACTATATAGCGTAATCAAGTTTTTATTTAAAGGTTGACAAGTTTTTTAGGGAATATAAATATGGCTGACTGTATTCAAGAAAACTTGCTTATATTTATCTAATGAATTTGCTTAAAATTTGCAAAGTCTCTAGTAGAAAATAAATATATTATTTTTCCTGCGTAATTGCCCAGGTTTTGCCATCTGTATGAATTTGAATTGTTCCCATTGTATCAGTGCGGTATACAGTAATCTTTTCTGCTTTTAATCGCTCCAATGTTTCTCTATGAGGATGTCCGTAATCATTATGAGCTCCATCAGATATTATAGCTGCTTCTGGTCGCACAGAGCGAAGGAAATCTTTCTGCGAAGAGGTTCTACTACCATGATGGCCTATTTTAATAATGCGACTAGAAAGCTTTGTGTTTTGCTCTTTAATGAGGCGATTTTCTTCTTGCTTTTCCGCATCACCTGTAAATAGCATAGAAAATTTACCAAATTCAAGTTTTCCTACGATGCTATTATTATTTAAATCACCCTTCCCTTTATTATCTACTAAAGGGTCTCCTTCCCAAGGTGCATATACTGTAAATGTGGCACCATTGCCAAAATCTACAGTGTCGCCTTTATACAGAACGGTTCGTGGAATTTTTAGGCGCTCTACATTTTTCATATAAGTGCGATACACTGAACTACTATAAGTCATGCCATTATCATAGACATGCTCAATTTTTATATTGGCATCTACGAGGGCATAAAAACCGCCCAAATGATCGGCATGAGGATGAGTAATAATTACATTTTTTAGAGATTTTACATTATATTTTTTTAAATAAGCGATTAAATTATCGCGATGCTCTACATCACCGGTATCAATTAAGGAGAATGTATCGCCTGAGCGGATTAAAAAAGCATCGCCTTGCCCAATATCTAAAGCGTATACATCAAGATTACCTTCTACACCTTGCGTGCTGCTTTGTGGTGCTTTAGATTGCACTGCATTGGCTAAATCACCTAAGGCATTACTACAACCACTTAAACTTAAAGTTAAAAAGGTGGTAAATAGTACAATACCTAACACTTTAAGGCTTGAAATTGGCTTTGATATAAGTAATCGATTCAAAAAGGTAAAAATTTGTTTTATATTCATGTTGACCTACTAACTTTATTGACTACATAGTATGTATTATAATTTGCTGATTTCATAAGGTAGCTGCTCCGCTACTTCAGTGGCCGTATAGCCAAAAAGTCGTGCCTCATTTAATGTATCGGCGCTCTTTCCATGAAGGTATACAGCTAACATAGCCGCTTCTACGGCTTCTAAGCCTTGGCCTAAAAAGCCGGCAATAATTCCTGCTAGTACATCTCCCATACCTCCTGAACCCATTCCAGGATTGCCAGACTTATTAATAGCTACGAATCCATCAGGACTGGTTACTACTGTAGGAGCTCCTTTTAATACAAGTACGACTTGATGTTGAATGGCAAATTGACGAGCTAGCTCGACGCGTTGTGCCTCAATTTCTTCCACTGATTTTCCTGTTAGTCGACTAAATTCACCAGGATGTGGTGTAAGAATTGGTGGAACTGGTTTGCCTTTTAGTGATTCACTGAAAGTAAGCATATTGCCAATGGCCCATAAAGCATCTGCATCAATGACTAAAGGCGCTGTAGTTTGAGCCATAAAGTTTTTAGCCAATGTACTGATTTCTTCGTTTCGACCTAAACCAGGGCCTATAACGATGGCATTTTTTTCTCCTCCATGCATGCGCAAATGGATCAGATTGCTAAAGGCGCCAGTCATAATTTCTGGACGAACTTTGGCTTGCATGGCACTTAAGCAGTCTGTAGGCACTATGGCAGTTACTTTACCAGCCCCTGCTCTAAGAGCTCCTTCTGTAGCCATTACAGGGGCGCCAATCATACCAGCAGCACCACCTATAATTAAAACATGACCATTTGTGCCTTTGTGCGCCGTAGCTTCGCGCTCTGGAATGAGAGCAGATGCCAATTCGTCATCGATTAATTCTGTAGGAAATGATTCGTTGGTTTCATCATATAAGGCTAATTCCCAATTAAAACCTAATCCTTTGATGATAATGTCTCCACAGTATTCTCTAGCTGGGTAAAGATACATACCCTGTTTAGGTGCTCCAAAGGTAATCGTTATATCGACGCCCAAGGTGCTATTGGCTACATCACCGGTGTCTGGATGTACCCCAGAGGGCATATCGACTGCAATGACTAAGGTGTCTTTATAAATGTCTAAATAGGCCTCCACAGCATCGAGTAGATCTAGCATGGGTTGACGCAAAGGGCCTTGTAGGGATGTACCAATTAAGGCATCGACTATAACCGTGGCACCTTCTATGATATCTACACCATCAGCTAAAGATAAAACGGGGATGTCTAAAGAATCTACGATTTCTTTTTGCATAGTAAAAAGTTCAGATTCACTTCCACCACTATTTGGCGTTAATACGCGAACCTCATAGCCCCAAGCATCTAGATGGCGAGCCGCTACTAAGCCGTCAGCACCATTATTGCCAAAGCCAGCTAAGATAAGTATTTCTTGTTCCTTATGAAGCTCTTTAAAGCGTTTTTTTAACTCTTCTGCAATAACTTGAGCGACACCATGACCAGCATTTTCCATCAGTAATGATGTAGGCAGATGTCCTTTAGTTTCAGCCCAAGAGTCGATAAACTGAGCCTCTTTACTTGTTAAAATTCGCATATGTATCTCCTTTTATGATATGAGTAAAACTACAGCTGTAGCATATTCTTTACAATGACTAATAGATAATTGGATGGATTGTATACCTTGCTTTTTTACTACGTCTCCAAAATATCCTGTACAAAGGATAAAGGGAGCACCTAAATGGTCGCGCTTAATTTCTATGTCTTGCCAGCTACCACCGCGAAAACCCGTTCCTAAGGCTTTAAAAAATGATTCCTTAGCAGCATACATGCCAGCTAAGGAGGCCATCTTTTGTTGTCCACGACTTTCGGCATAGGCTAATTCATGAGGCGTAAATACACGAGGACCAAAGTGGGCACGAGTCATAGCCTTTTGAATACGAGCAATTTCAATAATGTCTGTCCCTACCTTCATATGATCTCCTTTTAAAAATAAAAGCCCTTTAAAGGGCTTTTACTAATATTGCTTGTTAAATCTACTGAATCCGTATTATTGTGTGTAAATACATCATGTAGTTTGTACGTAATTTACACGAATATAACTCATATAAATATAGTTTACATATAAATGGATTCATCCCTTGGCCACTTAGCCTCGTAAGGTGGAAATCATAGCGGCTCTATCATCAGCATTAAATACAGCCGAGCCAGCCACTAAAATCTGAGCCCCTGCATTTCGCACTAAAGGTGCAGTTTCTGGATTAATGCCACCATCTACTTCAACTACAGCATCAGGGCGTTTCACATAATCAAATAATGCACGTGCTTTTTTGATTTTATTAACAGCATGAGGAATAAAGGATTGACCACCAAAGCCAGGATTTACGCTCATAATTAAAATCATATCTAAATCAGCGGCTATATCTTCAAGCACCGCTACAGGTGTAGAAGGATTTAGGGCTACACCGGATTTCATGCCAGCGCTTTTAATTTGCTGCACTAAGCGATGCATGTGCGTTGCGGCTTCAGCGTGGAATGTAAAATATTGGGCACCTAATTTAGCTACCTCTTCTACATAAGCTTCTGGATTAGTCACCATTAAATGAACGTCAAATGGTAATGTAGTGGCTTGACTTAAGGTTTTTAGCATGGACGGACCAAATGTTAAATTAGGCACGAAATGACCATCCATAATATCCACATGAAGTAAGTCGGCGCCTTTTGTTTGAACATCTAAAATCTCTTCTTTTAAAATTGTGAAATCGGCTGATAACATAGAAGGTGCAATTTTTACCATAGGATCACCACTTTCTTTGACTCTTAATTTCTTCTCGAATTGTTAAATAGGATTCATAACGAGTTTTTGCAATTTGTCCTTCATCTACAGCATTTTTAATGCCACAAATCGGCTCATGCTCATGATAACAAGGACTAAATTTACACTGCTCTTCATATTCAGCAAATTCTGGATATAAAGAGGTTAAGCGCTCCTCAGAAATATCACTAAAATCTAAGGCACTAAAACCAGGCGTATCCATAATAAAGGAGTGTTCATCAATACTATATAATGACGCGTGACGGGTTGTGTGGCGACCGCGTTTAATCTTATCGCTCACTTCTCCGGTTTGAAATTGGAATTTCGGTTCGATTGCGTTGAGTAAACTGCTCTTGCCCACTCCGGAAGGCCCTGCAAAAGCACTGACCTTACCTGTCAGCTTGGATTTTAATTCATCAATGCCTTCACCTGTGAAGGTTGACGCCATAATTACTTCATAGCCTGCCTGTTCATACAAACGAACTAATGCTTCATTCTCTTCCGTATGTAAGTCCCATTTATTTATACAGAGGATGAGTGGAATGTCCGCATGTTCTATCATGACTAACAGTTTATTTAGAAGTAGCTCATTAATATCTGGTTCATGAGCTGCCACTACTAAAATCACTTGATCTAAATTTGCCACAAAAGGGCGTTTTAATTGATTGTGTCGCGGCAATATTTCTTCAATAGTGCCATCCACAGTGTAGGTCACGCGATCACCGACGAGCAAGGAATAGCGTTTTTGTTTTAGTCTACCTCGAACTTTACATTCGTGCACTGTTCCCAGATCATCTTGTACATAAAAATAACCGTTTACATTTTTAATTACAATACCTGTATTCATAAATCTCCTATAAATTTTGATCTTGAACCATTGTACCATTAATATAAACTTGAATTCTTACATTACCAGTACCGGATACATCTTTTACAATACGTTCGCCTGGCTGTCCAGTGCCATCAAAGACTGTACGAGAGCCACTATCATCTGATACAACAATGCGCACCGATTGATTTGCCTTACCAGATGGAACTGTAATATCTACTGTACCACCAGTTGTTTCATTCTTAGCCGGCTTTTCTTCAGCCTTAGCCTTTGCTTCCGCAGTAAAAGTGACAGCACTACCAGAATCAATAGAAGAACCTGTAGCTGGATTTTGTGATTTAACGATGGCATCATCGCTGTCAGATCCACTAATGGTACCTACACTTAAGCCTAAAGCCGCTAAAGCTTCTTTAGCATCTTTTACAGTCATACCTTCTAAATTAGGTACCGATACTTTTTTAGCTTTGATGCGGTTCACTACTACATCGACAGTAGCTCCTTTATTTACCTTAGAGTCACTTGGTGGCGATTGCATTAGAATGACACCATCTTCCTTGCTCTCATCAGATTCATTGGTTATTTTGCCAATGACTAAGCCTAAATCTTTGAGTCGATTTTTCGCTTGATCTAATGTAAGCCCTGTTAAATCTGGCATCGTTATATCCCCTACACCTTTACTTACTACTAAGTGTACTGGTCGCTGCTCTTTTACTGATTCGCCAGCACCAGGACTTTGGGAAATAACCTGACCTGCTGGTACATCAGGATTAGAGACTTCACTAATGGTAACACGCAAGTGATTATCTTCAAGAATGTGTTTAGCTACTGATACTTGTTTTCCTACTACATTTGGTACATCTACAGTAGCATTGCTCCAGAAATTGCCAAATACAAAGAAGGCCCAAGTAAAGGCAAATAAGAAAATAGCTAAAGCGGCTAAAATAATATATTTACGAGGTAAATTATTTAAGCGATTAAGCCAACCTTCTTTTGTGTCATCCTCTTCATCGATATCCCCCATGTAAACTGTATCATCAGCTACAGGATGAATTACATCAGTCACAAAAACATGAGGTACGACGCGCGTTGTACGGCCTGTGGCAAAGCCTTGGGACAAGCGCAAATCACTAATCATATCAGATACGGTAGCAAAGCGATTTTCCGGTTGTTTCTCCAAAGCCTTCATAACCGCTGACTCAAGTAAAGGTGGAATGCTAGAGTTGTAACGTGTAGGAGGGATTAAGCGCTCCTGTACATGTTTTAAAGCGACGCTAATTGGCGTATCTCCATCATAGGGAACGCGCCCTGTCAACATTTCATAGAGCACCGCACCTAAGGAGTAAATATCGGTGCTCCCATTTACAGGTTTGCCACTAGCTTGCTCAGGCGATAAATAATGAGCGGACCCCATTATGGAATTAGTATACATAATGGTATTGCCTGCATTCATAGCTCGGGCAATGCCAAAATCAGTCACTTTGATGCGGCCCGTATTCGTGATGAGCACATTATGTGGCTTAATATCGCAATGTACAATGCCCATAGCATGTGCATGTTCTAAGCCTTCCGCAATAGCCACGGTAAACTTTACTGCTTGATCTACAGAAATTTGCTTATGATTGACAATATATTCTTTTAAGGTTTGCCCTTCCACATATTCCATGACAATGTAATTATAGCCTTGATCAAAGCCTACATCATACATACTGACAATATTAGGATGGTTGAGCTTACCTGCAGCTTGTGCTTCACGCTTAAATTTAGATACAAATTCATCATCACCAGCAAAATTATCGTGTAACACTTTTATAGCTACAATGCGGCCCAATAAGGTATCTTTCCCTTTAAAGACATCGGCCATGCCGCCTACGCCTATTTTTGAAATTATCTCATACCGATTGTCAAGGACTAGACCTTGCAATTTCGTTTTCATCTCTTTCATTATATATACCTCACTCTATGGTACCTACTACAATCGTCACATTATCTTTGGCGCCTTCATTGTATACAAGACTCATTAAATCTTCCACAAGTCTTGTATTGTCAGGCTCCTGCTGAAATTCAGCTTCAATTCGTTCTGGCGAAATGTAGCCGGTTAATCCATCGGAGCATAAGAGAATGCGATCACCTGGTTGTAATTCAACTAGGCCACCATCCACCTCTACATTAGGTTCTACACCAACGGCGCGGGTTAATAAATTGCGCTGCGGATGATTTATCATGTCTTCTTTCTCCAATTCACCAGCTTCATATAAAGCTTGCACCATAGAGTGGTCCGTACTAATTTGTTTTAATGAATTATCAGTCAATACATATAGGCGACTATCACCTACATTAGCCCAATATAAGGTATTCTTGTGTATATAAGCAACTACTACCGTCGTGCCCATGCCTTCTAATTCGGGCGTTTCTTTTACTCGATTGAAGACTTCTTCATTGGCCGTATTGATATATTGTTTTAATTGCTCCACCGTAGGCTTAGGATTGTTTCTTAGCTGTTGTGCTAGAGAGTCAATCACCATAGTGCTGGCGATTTCGCCCCCTTTATAGCCACCCATGCCATCAGTTACGATAGCAAAGGAATCTTCTATATAAAAGCGGTCTTCATTGCGCTGACGCACTAAACCTATTTTACTCATACCTACTATATTCATAGGGTCTCCTTTACTTGTAGATTTTCTTGGTCAATCTTATTGCTTTTTTGCCATTTCTTCAGCAAGACGTGTTCCTGATTTTTCTTCGGTATCAGTAGCATTAGAATCAGAGGACTTAGCATGTTGAATTTTTAATTGACCACAAGCAGCTTGAATGGCATCGCCCATTTCTTTGCGAACGGTAACGGATACGCCATAAGAAGCTACTATATTTTTAAATGCTTCTGTGTTTCGTTTTGATGGCTTAAATAAATGAATATGTTCATTGCCATTAACAGGAATTAAATTTACATTGCAATTAGGGAAATCTTTAACTAATTCGCCTAATTCATGAGCTTGAGCTATAGATGAATTAACGCCATCAATGAGGATGTATTCAAAGGTAACACGGCGATCAGTCTTTTCATAGTAAGTCTTCACCGCATCTAATACATCAGCTAATTCATAATAGCCTCCAATAGGCATGATTTCACGACGCACTGTATCATTAGGAGCGTGTAAACTCAAAGCTAAGGTAATAGGTATACCCTCATCAGCTAATAAGTAAATATTTTCTACAATTCCACAAGTTGATAAGGTCATGCGTCGGTAACCTATGTCAAAAGACTCTTTCTCATGTAAAAAACGAAGTGCTTGAATTGTATTTTTATAGTTTTGTAATGGTTCACCTGCACCCATAACAACAATGGAGTGAATGCGCTCTTTTAATAAGGCGCCAAATAACAATACCTGTCCCACTATTTCGTGAGTTTCTAAATTGCGATATAAACCACCTGTTGTGGACGCGCAGAAAATACAGCCCATAGCACAGCCTACTTGTGATGATACACATACAGAATTACCATAGTGCTGCTTCATCAAAACAGTTTCTACCTGGTTATTATCTGCAAAGCGAAGCAAGAGCTTTTTCGTTTGTCCATCAGGTGCTGTTTTCTCCGTTACAATGGTAGGGATACTAATTTTACAATGTTCCTTCAACCAATTACGCATGGTTTCAGGCAATTGCATCATATCATCAAAGTCAAAAATATATCGTTTATAAATATAATCCATGAGCTGCTTAGCTCTAAATTTAGGAAACTTATGCTCCACTAAAAAGCTCTGTATTTCTCCTAAATTTTTACCTAATAATTCCATTCTTATAGTTCCTTTTTTCTAAGACGAGCCATGAAGAAGCCATCCATATTATGACGAGTAGGCCATAAATTAATCATGGGACCCTCTACTGTAAATGGCAATAAAGGGGCGGCATCTTCTAAGACAAATTCCGTGTGTTTACGTAAAAACTCCTGGATAACGTCTTCATTTTCTTTTTTATTAATTGTACAGGTTGAATATACTAAAATTCCACCTGGTTTTACCGTCTTAGCCGCACTGTTTAAAATCTCTAATTGTAAAGATGGTAAACGATCTAATTGCTCTTCTTCTTTTTCCCAACGCATATCGAGCTTACGCTGTAAAATACCTAAACCAGAGCAAGGCACATCGGCTAATACTTTATCAAATTGATTATACCATTTTTCAGGTAAATCAGTGGCATCTACATTAGAAAAACTTACGTTGGTAAGCCCTAAACGACGCGCATTACTCTCCATGAGCGCTAGTTTATGCTCATGAAGGTCATTGGCTATTACTTGGCCTTTATTGTCCATTAACGAGGCCATATGCATCGATTTGCCACCTGGCGCAGCACAGCAATCTAATATAGTATCTCCTGCTTTAGGGGCTACTGCAAAGGCTACCATCATGGATGCAAGGTCGGCAAATGTAATAAGACCTTCTTTAAACCATTTTGATTCATCAATAGGCCCCATATGACGATCGATGTAAATTGCTGTATCTAGTTTATCACTAACTTCAACAATCCATTGAGCAGCTCGCATTTCCTCTACTACTGCTTCAGTAGTCGTTTTTAATGTATTAACTCGCGCTGTTAAGCGAGGCGATGTATTAAACCATTCGCACAAGCCTATAGTTAATTCTTCTCCATATTCTTTGAGCCAACGCTCTAATAACCAAGTAGGCTGATTATATATATAAGCTAAGCGCTCAGTTTCTGAATGCGCCAATTCATCAATGGTGAATGAGTCTGTATTTCGCAAATAATTGCGCAGCACCCCATTGATAAAGCCTTCTAAGCCGCGAGTCATTTTCTTGGCTAATTTTACCGATTCATTAACAGCTGCGCTTTCAGGCACTTTATCTAAATAAATAATTTGGTATAAACCAAGGCGGATGATTTGATGTGCTAGAGGAGATAATTTTTTTAATGGACGCTTAGTAAGCCCTACAATAATGGCATCTAAATAATTCTTTCGTCTGACTACGCCATATACTAGTTCAGTTAAAAAGCGGCGATCCACATCAATTAATGTATGTTCGCTAATATAATGCTGTAATACTAAATTGGCATAGGCCTTATTTCGCTCAATTTCCACTAAAGCTTGGACTGCTAAACGGCGTACATTAATTGGTGTAGCAGCAGGTTTGTTATGTCCTTGCTGGTTAGTGCCACCTTTACGAGGCCCTGGTTTAGGCTGGTTCTTGTGAAACGTATTCTGTTGTTGTGTATTACCTTTTTTTACTTTCATTTGCTTACCATTAGTAGGCCTTTTTTTATCCATTAATTAATTTCTCCACTGCTTCTTTTATTCGATCCGTATCAACTCTTGTGTTGCAACATGGTCCACAAGGGCGCTCATTAAGTACACCAATAACAGGAATAGGAAATACATCATTCATGCCACTTACTAAATCGCGCTCACAAGCGATGGCTACAATAGCCTTAGGTTTAACTTTTTTTATCATCAGTCGTGCCAAAGTACCACCGGTTACAACCAAGAAATGACAGCCATAGGTGTCAGCAATATCTAATAAAGTCCCTACTTGGCAGCGACCACAACGTTTACAATTATGCACGTCGGTTGTCACTTTATGAACACAATCGCTTTGTTGTAAGCAATGCGGCGTTAGCAATAAAATGCGATCAGCTGGTACTTTGTAAAGGTTTAATTCTACTAAGTAATTGATTAAATCAATCAAAGCCTGGCTAATAGTGTCCTTTTGTATTCCTAAGAGACGTCCTACAGCAATGACAATAGGGAAAAAGCTATATAGCCAACGATTGCTTATACGCAATAAAATAAAGTGTATCTTAATATGCTTTGACGTGGCTAATAGCATCAATCCCCACATAGACCAACAGAGTATAGGAAATATAGCTAACACTATTTCACCTAGTATAGCAATGGTCTGACCAAATTGCATGAGTCCAGGCCAAAGTAGATATCCTAAAAGAACTGCTATTACTGTTATTAAGATAAATACAAGGCCAGTCAGTTTAAAATATAAAGGATATGTTCCTAGCTTATTCATTAAATGAAAGCCCTACCTTTACTTGATGTCCACGACAAAAATCACCGGCAACCATGCGTTTTTTATTTTCAGGTTGCACTTCTAAAATTTCTAATAAGCCCTCACCAGTAGCCACTACAAACGAATTATCTAATACGGCTACTACAGTACCAATAGGACCATGTAAGGATTTATCAGCTTCATAAGGACGCGCTAGCCAAACTTTTAAACGCTTTCCATTTACGAACGTATAACAGCCTGGCGCTGGATTTAAACCACGCGTTTTATTGCTTAATATTTTCGCATCTAATTGCCAATCGATGCGGCCCATATCCTTTGTAATTTTAGTTGTATAAGTGGCTTCCTCATCATTTTGTGGCACAGGCGTAATCTCACCAGATATTACACCTGCTATTACTTCATTAATTCGACTGCCTCCCAATTGGGCTAAGCGATCAAATAATTGGCCACTTGTTTCTAGTGGCTCAATCGGTGTTTTAGTCACCTCTAACATATGACCAGTATCAAGGCCGTCATCCATTTGCATAATAGTGACACCTGTTTCAGTATCCCCATTTAAGATGGAAAATTGAATAGGTGCTGCACCGCGATACTTAGGGAGTAAAGAGGCATGCACATTCATACAGCCATACTCAGGGTAGGCAATCAACCAAGGTGGCAATATTTTACCATAGGCAACAACCACTACTAATTGAGGTTGTAATTCTGCAATCAAGCTTTGTGCCGTTTCATCACGTAATGTAAGGGGTTGATATACATTTATATTATGCGCCAAGGCTACTTCTTTGACTGGGCACATTTGAACTTTCTGACCTCTCCCCTTTTGCTTATCAGGTTGGCAAAAGACGCCCACCACCTCATGTGGTCCATTGATTAAAGCGTTTAAAGTGGGAACTGCAAAATCAGGTGTTCCCATGAATACTATGCGTAATGGCTCCATAGAACCTCCTAAACAGTTACTTTAGTGGATTCAGATTTAGCTACTTCAGCTACAGCTGCTTCCATTTCAGCTAATGGATTTTTTTCTTCTTTTTTAACTTCATAAGCAGCTTCCACTTTTTCAATAAATAAAATGCCATCTAAATGGTCAATTTCATGCTGAATGATGCGGGCTAAGAAACCCGAGGCTTTAATTTTTTTCTTTTTGTTATTGCGATCGATAAATTGCACCTCAATAGTTTGGTAGCGTTTTACATCACCGAAATAGCCAGGTACGCTTAAACAACCTTCAAGACCTAGCTGACAACCTTCGCCTTTTACTATAACAGGATTAATAAATTCGCGAAGACCTTCGCCATCGTCAACAACGATGATGCGTTTAGATACATTTACTTGTGGTGCGGCCAAACCTACACCATCTGATGTATACATAGTAACCGCCATATCATCTAATAATTGACGGATTTTTTTATTTACAAATTCTACTGGCTCAGCTACTTGCTTAAGCACAGGCTGACCTACTTTTACAACATCTAAAACAGCCATGAGACCTCCTAAAAAATTGTATTATCATATTAAACGGGATCTACATCAATATGTAGACCATCTTGCGTAAAAATCCAAGAATGGTATATAAATTCTTTAATTTTTGTTAAATCGGTGCCTCGCACCATAATTGAAATGCGGTATAAATCGCGTACTTTGCGTATGCCTTCATCATAAGGCCCGAGGACCTCTACATGATCACACTCGTATGGCATAAGAGCTTCTGCCACTTTATTGGCAATATCTAGGCCTTTTTGATAGTTTTCATGTTGAATGCGCAAGTGAATCATTTCTCCGAAAGGTGGATATTGAAGGGCTTCACGCGCTTCAATTTCTTCTTTGTAAAATCCTACATAGTCATGATTCTTACTCTTTATTATAGCATAATGTAAGGGATTATATGTCTGTATTACGACACGTCCTTTTCCCGTAGCGCGACCAGCGCGACCAGCTACTTGGGTGAGTAAATCAAAAGTGCGTTCAGAAGCACTATATAAAGGGATATTTAAAATTGAATCGGCGGTCAAAACACCTACAGCAGTGACGCCTTTGAAATCATGACCTTTAGCGACCATTTGAGTGCCTAATAAAATATCGTATGCACCAGCACCAAAGCGATGTAGTACTTCTTCGCCTTGTCCTTTTTTTGCTGTGATATCTTGATCGAGTCGAGCAATTCGAGCGTGAGGGAAATTACGGCGTAACTCCTCTTCCACTTTTTGCGTGCCAGATCCAAAAAACTTAATTTTTTGACTCTTACAATGTGGACAAATCGTAGGCACTGGTTCATGATGTTCACAATAATGGCAACGCAACTCTTCACCGGCTTGATGGTAGACCATGGCAATATCACAATGAGGACATTTTATAGGCTCTCCACAATCACGGCACATAATAAAAGTACTATAGCCTCGACGATTTAATAAAATAATCATCTGCTCTTTGTTCGATAAAGTAGTTTTTATGAGTTCAAAGAGAGCACTAGAGAAAACAGAATAATTTCCATAGATAAGCTCTTCTTTCATATCTACAATTTGAACCGCTGGCAAAGGCTGATGGAATATGCGATTAGGCAATTCCAGTAATGTATATTCTCCTTCTAATGCTTTGTAATAGGATGTAATAGACGGTGTTGCTGATCCTAGTATTAAGGGACAATTATGAGCTTTAGCACGCCAATAGGCTACTTGTTTCGCATGATAACGAACCATGTCTTCTTGTTTATATGAATTATCATGTTCCTCATCCACTACAATAAGACCAATATCATCAGTCGGAGCAAACACTGCTGAACGCGCTCCTATAATAATATGGCTATCCTTGCGGCGCAAACGTTCCCAATTATTATAGCGCTGGCTAATAGTCAATTTACTGTGAAATACGACTACTTCGTCACCAAATGCTTCAACAAAACGCGTTACAATCTGATTAGTGAGCATAATTTCAGGCACTAAAATAATGGCAATTTTATTTTTTTCAATGCATTCTTTAGTGGCTTTCATATACAATTGCGTTTTACCACTGCCGGTGACTCCATGCATTAAAAAAGGGGCAAATTGCTCTGCCTGTATAGCCTTATGAATGGGCTCATAAGCTAAGCTTTGTTCCGCTGTTAATGGCAAGTCTTCAATCTTACAGGATTGAAACAAGGTCTTAGTAGCGCGATATCGCTCCTCTACAGAAATACCAGGAAATTCCATAAGTTGCTTAATTACAGGCAAGGAATAACCATCCTGTTTTAACCGGTCCACTGATGCGGCCTTTAAATCATATAAATAAAAAGCTAGCTCCCGCTGCTTTTTACGCCGTGCAGGTATGCTATCTGGATTAAACCAATCTTCCGCTATCAGCCATTGTTCTTTAGGCCGTTCATAGCCTTTTAAGACCTTTTTATCTATTGTAAATAGGCTTAAAGCTTCTGACAAAGCACTGAGATAATATGAGCTAAGCTGTTTAGAGGTAGCTAGCATTTCAGCGGTAAACCAAGGCGTTGTATCTAATACGGCTTGAATTGGGCGCAAACGATAGGAAGGGTGTTCTGTTAATTCCGTATAGCCCACAACAATCCCCTCTTCTCGCGATGAACCGAGTGGAACTAAAACGCGTGAACCAATAGCAATAGGCTCTAAATGATCAGGCACTGTATAGCTAAAGGGTGTATTCATTTTTTTTGCTGGGCGATTAATAATAATCTCTGCTACACGCACGGCACTACCTCCTAACTTTTACCCTTTATTATACCATTTTTCCTAGTAATAAAAAAAGACAGGATATAGTAAAGCTACTATATCCTGTGCATCTTTAAATTATAGACCAGATTCTAAGCGAAGTGTAACTGCTTTATCTGTATGTTCCCAAGGAAGGTCAATATCTGTGCGACCAAAATGGCCATACGCAGCAGTTTGACGATAAATTGGGCGCAATAAATCAAGCATTTCAATAATCCCTGCTGGACGAAGATCAAAATGTTTTTTCACTAATTCAATAATGCGTTCTTCAGCAATTTTATTAGTTCCAAATGTTTCCACCATAATGGATACTGGAGTTGCTACACCAATAGCATAGGCGATTTGGATTTCACATTTATCAGCAAGACCTGCGGCTACAATATTTTTAGCTACATAACGAGCTGCATAGGCCGCACTGCGGTCTACCTTTGTAGGAT